>Ga0307377_10002355_pt1 | contig 22360 bp, 33 predicted proteins | sample TR3MG_FD_202535 | JGI IMG/M metagenome (GOLD analysis project Ga0307377, IMG submission 202535) | Soil microbial communities from Risofladan, Vaasa, Finland - TR-3 | ecosystem: Environmental > Terrestrial > Soil > Coastal area > Acid sulfate soil | place: Finland: Risofladan, Vaasa | collected...
ACACCTCCTTCATAAAAAAAAGTATCAGTTTCTTGCCTTGCCTGTACTCCCTTTAGTTAGTGAGGTGAAATAAATGAAAGGCAAATTTGGAATGTCCGGTAAATTAAAAATAAAAAAAATAAAACCCAAAAAGGAAGGGATGACAAAAATGTTACTAAATAAAATTAGACCTTTTGCACAGAAGTTTGGTTTAATGTTACCCGAAAAATCTGTGGTAGAGATGTATGGTTCTCTGGCTATAAAGAAAATAGATATTGATGGCGATATAGAAGATTTTGGAATAGTAAGTAGAAAAAAGGTTACTACTGTATTTGTAAATAATCTTGTAACGCACATGCAGACTACTGGTGGCGAGGCTATCTTTAAGTGGCACGGATCAGGTGAAACAACTGGTGCAGAAAATATTACTGATGAACAATTAGGTGCTGGCAGTACTGCTTTTGGTAGAGACGAAGGTACATCTTCAGGTATTGCAAATGTCTATACTTCTATTGCGACTCATACCTATGAGACCGCTGCAGTAATAACAGAACATGGAATATTCTCAAGTTCAAGTTCTGGTGCAGGCGTTCTATTGGATCGTAGTGTATTTGGTGCAATTACCTGTTCGTCAGGTGATTCAATACAATTCACTTACGCGCTCACAGCATCAGCAGAAGCATAAAATTAAATAACGAATAAGGGGTAATTGATGGCAACAAAATCATTAAATGTTGTAACTCTATCTGCTCCAAGCGGGAATATTAGTAAAGCAATTAATGAAACATTTATTATGTCCCAAAGTTATACCCTTACTGGAAGTGGTGGTGCTCCTACTGTAAATTTAACTTGGCAATCTGATGGAGTAGATATACCAACTGCTGGAACTACTGGTCTTGTTGCTGATTCTGGTGCTCAAAGTAAGGCAACTGCTGGAACTACTTATTCAAGAACTATCACTTGTAAATCCGTGGGAGCTTATGTAATAAGAGCAAAGGCAGTTGATACTACTAATACTATTACTAAATATTCGAGCAATACTCCGATGGTAACAATAACAGGACTTCCACAATTATATTATCAAGATGTTTCGGGGGATATTGCTTTTAAAGGAAATGTAACACGGGGATTCTTTATAAAAGTAGGATGTTAATGATGAAGGAGATAAGAAATGGCTTGGCTTGCTGGCTGGAAAAAACGAATAGAGCTTGCTATTAATGATTATGCTGGTGATATCGGCGGGGAAGTTACTTGGTTTCCTGCAACCATACACCTAAAAGATGCAAACGGAGATAGCACTAAAGTCTTTTTAGAAGTTGGAGCTAATTATAAAAAGATAGCTATTACTAAAGCTGATGGTGAAACCGAGTTATATGGAGAAGTAGAAGCGTGGAATTATAATGCGGAAACTCCTGCCAACAGTACTGCTGTAATCCACACAAGTGCAGATGGTTGGGTTATCGATAGTAATACAAAAGTTTATGTCTATTACGACAAAGACCACGCAGATAATACGGATTATATAGGTTCTATTGGTAATGCAATAGATGTAGGAAGTGGGGCATCTGATGAACTTAATGCTGTAATTGGAAATCTTACTTATATTGCTTTGGCTAATCCTGCTAATCTTACAGGTAAAATTACAAATATTGCTATTAATGTACATATAGCTCTGGCATCAGCTAAAGTGGCTACATTTTATGTTTCTGGGGGAAAGTATACTGCTCGTTCTGCAAGTGGGGATTTGGGTATCATTGCAGTAGGTCTTCAAAATTTTGCTGTTGACCTTGATGTGGTTGCGGGTGACTTCATTGGAATATACTTTACTGATGGTGGTGATGCTATCCATGCTAAAACCAGTGGTGGAAGTGGAGTTGCTTATTTAGCAGGCGACCAGACTGCGTGTAAAGATGCAACTTTTAGTTTATATGCTAATTATGCCATTAGTTTATACGGGACAGGGGGAATAATAACAGCAGGGACTAATGTTTGGGATGATTATTTTAAGATGGTTCAACACATGGTTGACGCAACGACTTCAACGATAAAAGATTCTACTTCTAATAACAATGATGGAACGAAAAAAGGTGCGGGAGAACCTGCAAGTGCAACGGGTAAAGTCGGGTTAGGACAGAATTTTGATGGAAGTAATGATTATATAAATTTAGGGATAGGTTCTTACATTCCAGCAATTGGGACAATGGAACTTGTGGTAAAACCAGATTTTAACCATACTGACAATTTGGGTCATTACTTTTTTAATACAAACCAACCGCCTTACTATTTCGGCTTACTTAAATATTCAGATAATAATATTTATGCAGGTTGGTACACAAATTCAGAATATCGAGTTGTAATTACTTCTGCTAACTATACTCTAACTGCTGGTACTTATTATTACATAACTTTGACTTGGGATGATACTGCTAATGAAACCAAATTATATTTTAATACTGTTCAACAAGGTTCAACAGTTACAACTTTAGCGACTTATACTCCTACGACATCATTTTTATTGGGAATAGATATGAACTTGTCTGGTCAGCCATTTGATGGCATTGAGGATGAGGTTCGTCTTTCAAATGTTGTCCGCACTGCTGCTTGGGAAAAAGCAGCCTATAATAGTCTGTTTGATACTTTGTTTACTTATGGGGATGAGGAAGTAGGGGTAATTGCTCAATCGCTTGCGGGGATTCTAACCGTTAGCGGAATAATAACTAATAAAACAAATAAAAATTTAACGGGTATTCTAACTTCTACTGGTGATATAACAAATTCAATTACAAAATTATTATCAGGTGTAATTACCTTTGCGGGAGATTTAGCTGCTGAACTTGTTGCCGAATTTGAAACCTTTTATAAATCAATTGCAGGGACATTAAATTTAACTGGGGAAATATCTAAAAAAATATATCGTAATCTTGCCGGTATTTTAACTTTTGGGGCTATTGCAGAAGGGGTAGCACAATTTTATCAAACAATAACAGGTTCTTTGATTTTAACAGGTTCGGTAGTCAAAAATACTTATAAATCATTATCAGGCGCAGTTGAATTTACCGGAATAATATCAAGAATATTAGGAAAATTATTAGTGGGTATAATTGATTTTAGTGGGAATATAGTCAAAAATATATCACATAATTTGGCGGGTACGATTGAATTTATAGGTAAACTAATCAATAAAATATCTCTATCGTTAACGGGGGTATTTGACTTTACAGGATCTATAATCAAATCAATATATAAAAATATCGAGGGGGTATTTAATCTTAGTGGCAGACTAAATAATTTAATTAAATTAACATTATCAGGAGCATTTAATTTATCGGGAATAACGATTAAGTCAATTAATAAAGTATTAACCGGTACGATTGGTTTTACCGGTACATTGATTAAAAAGATATCAATATCGCTATCGGGAATATTAGATTCTATCGGTGCGGTAAATACAATTCTTATCAAAATATTTTACCAAAATATAACCGGAATATTAAACTTTACAGGGGATATTTTGAAAAAGACTTCTGTTTCGGTTGCGGGTACGTTTAATTTTATAGGTTCATTAACTTTAAGAATATCAATAATGTTATCAGGCGTTTTGAATTTTATCGGTTCAGTAATTACGGGACTTGCCAATTTTTATTACCAAAGTGTAACTGGAATTTTAGATTTTACAGGAAGTATTGTTAAAAAGACTTCCATATCGTTATCAGGAGTATTTAATTTTACAGGAATAATAACAAAACTAATCGATAAATTATTAACTGGGATTATTGAATTAAGCGGGATAATTAGCCGATTGACCAATAAATTAGTTTCTGGAATCGTAACTTTTACCGGAAATATAATCGGATCGATTATATATGCAATATCGCTTACGGGAATTGTTAGTTTTACCGGCGAGACAAGTAGAGTAATCGGAAAATTATTAGAAGGAACGATTACTTTTGCCGGAAGCATATTAAAAAGAATAAGTACCGTCCTTAGGGGAATTTTAGATTTTGTTGGTTCTGTAATTATCAGAATTGGATTTATCTTTACAAGGGCAACTTTATCAATTGAATCTACGGATACGGTTTTAAGTATAATAAATAATTTTTCAAGTTTATCAGTAAAGAATACAGATACAGAAATTAGCATAATTAACGATTATTCGGATATATCAATAAAAGATACTGATACGGAAATAAGTATCAGTAATTAAGGGGGAATGGGTATGGCAGATTATAATATCGGAGATACGATAAGGCTTAAAGCTACTATAAAGGATTTTGATGATAAGGAAATAGCACCTGATTCAATTACTGTTTCGGTATATAAATTAGATGGGGCTGCACTTCTTACAAGCACAGGCGGGATACCAACTTGTACCAGTGGAACTACTGCACAATATTATCAAGATTGGACAATTTCGACAGGGTTATCAGAAGCGACAAAATTAATAATGCTTTGGGAATGGACGGGACCACATAAGGCAAAAAAGACTTTTAATGTTATTCCAATAACATAAAGGAGTAATTAAGATGTTAGTAGATATAGAAAAAGTAATAGACTTTTGCGGGGTAGACAGTGATGAAGATTCGGCAATAGTTACCGATATTCATAAGTCAGTAGAAAAATGGATTGATAATTATTGCAACAAGACCCTTCTGACTACTGCTCATGCAGAATATTATGATGGCAACGGTAATCAGTTCTTACAGTTAGACCATTATCCCATTACTGGACTGACCAGAATAGCAGTAGGTAGAAGGACAGCAATCAGGGTGCAGAATACTGGTGATTGTGCTTCGGCAACGGTTAGTGTAACTGCAACGGGAATAATTTTAACGAAAGACGGAACATCTTCGACATCTTCGGCATTAACTTTTGCAACCTCTACAGGTATGAGTACTTTGGTAAGTGCAATTACAGGTGATGGTTGGTTTGCGGTATTAAATAATTCTGAATATAGTAATTACAATTCAAGTGAATTAGTACAGATGTTCGGCAAAAGTGCCATTAAGGATAACTGGGTTTACCTCGATATGCCAGAAGAGGCACTGAATGATTTTGAGGTTTATCCTAATCGAGGGGAAATATACCGATGTTCGGGCTGGGATGAGGGGCATAACAATGTCTATGTGGAGTACGTTGCGGGATATGCAACTACTCCAGCAGATTTGGAATTGGCTGTTGAGATGTTTGTTAAATATATTTACCAAAAACGAGATGAAGATACCTTTGGAATTAAGGCTTATAGTTTAGGCGATATCAGTACTACCTTTGAAAATGGCGGGGATGTTCCTAACGAGATTAAACTTATCTTAAATAAATATAGGAGAATATTAATATGAGGGGGAAAAAGAAAACTTTAACTCTTGAGAGAAAAACTTTAGAAGATGATGGCATGGGTGGAAGAAAGGAAACTTGGGCTGATGTGGTTAATGTGAAAGGGGTATTGTGTACCATTGATGGCGATGAACGTTTGGCGGCGGATAAGCTGACCGTGATTAGTACACACCACTTTTATATTGACTTTTTACATGGCGAAACAATTACCGAAGTAGACAGGTTTTCTATGGGAACGAGAATATTTAAAGTTGTGTACATAAATAATCTCGGTGCAAATACTGACAGGAAATTAAAAATTACCTTAAAGGAAGAAGTCTAATGGCGATAGCAATAAAATGGTATGACAAAGAATTGAAAAAGATGGTATTAGATACGGCCACGCAGGCAATAGCTAAGGGCTGTTTTTTGGTAGAGGGAGATGCCAAAAAGTTATGTCCAATAGTAACCACAAGATTAAGAGGCTCTATATCAAGCAACTGGTATGGTAGCGGAATGGCAAGGGGAAAGACAGGTGGAGTAGCAAAAGCTGATGATGGTATTGGACAACCTGAAAAAGAATTGACTGGCGTAGTAGGCACGAATGTTGAATATGCAAGGCGTGTTGAAATGGGGTTCGTCGGAGCGGATGCACTGGGACGTATTTATAATCAAAGTCCTAAACCTTATTTGCGCCCAGCGTTAGAAAAAAATAGAAGCAAGATATTAGGGCTATTTAAAAATCTTATTAAATAGGGGGGATTAAATGTATATCATTTATGAATTACCAGATTACTGGGTTGAGGATAATCACAAAATAGAATGTGATTCAACAGCAAATTATGTCATGGATAAAGATTTGAATATAACGATTTAAAGGAGAAATATGCAAGTATTATTCGAGGGATTATATAAGCAATTTACTGGTAGTACAGGAGTAGGTAGTACGGGAGAAAGTTCTTTATCTGTTATTCTTGGGGGCAGGTTACATCCCATTGAAGCACCACAAGGAAGTGCATATCCCTATGGGGTATATCACCTTATTAGCGATGTACCTGAATATACTTTTAATGAAACAATAGAGAACGCGATCATACAATTTAACTTATTTGATGATGATAATAGTGCTAAAGATATCAATACGGCTTTTACCGCACTAACGGATTTATATGATTGGAAGACTATTCCCTTTTTTACGGGATATACTTCGATTTATATGCAAAGGGAATTAAGCTATCTATTAAAAGAAAGCGGTGTTTGGAACTATATGATTCAGTATAGATTGGTATTTCAAAAAAATTAAGGAGGTAATATGGAAAAGTTAGAAGAGTTAGAAAAGAGAATAACTGAGTTAGAAAATAAAAAGGAGGTAAAAAAAGAGGAAATAATCATAAATGATAAGGAGGTTAAAACAGAAAATAAAGAAGTGAAGGATTTTGTAAAAGGATTAGAAGATATCTACATCTTGGGGCGGGGGCAATCCTTAGGTTATGCTCCGACAACCAAAATAGAAAATTCGGAAGTCTGGGGCTGTAACAATGTCTATAAAGCAAGAGAAGTGGATAGATTATTCATTATGCACGATATTTATATGGTGCAATATTTACGGGAAAAAGATTTAATTATAGAACTTAATCAGAAGGATTTTCCTATCTATACTTTAGGTAAATACGATATCTTGAAAAATAACGTGCAGTATCCCATTGAAGAAATTTTAAAGGAATTCGGAACATCTTATCTAATCAACAATGCTTCGTACATGCTGGCTCTGGCGATCATACAGAAACCCAAAAATATAAATCTATTTGGGATAGATATGTCCTACGGAACGAATAATGAATACATGTATAACGAAAAGGCCTGTGTTGAGTTCTGGATTGGTATGGCAAAAGGCAGGGATATTAATTTTGCAATTTCGGAAGGGTCAACCCTGATGAAAAGAAGGGGAAGAAGTAATTATTATGGCATGTTAGAAAAATCAGATGGTCTTGCTTTTCGATTAGAACCAGACTTTAGCTGGGGTAATAAAACAGGGAAAAGTGCTTTGAAATATAAAATCTTTAAAGTACAACATAAATTATAAGGAGGTTATGAATATTAAATGGGTAAAGGAATAGAGTTTATAAAGGGTTTAGACAAAATAATTATTCTGGCACAGGGGCCAAGCTGGTATCAATGTCCAGATAAAGTGCCATCTAATTGTGAAATTTGGGGATCTAATGTAATCTACCGAGACCATTGTGCGGATAGACTATTTTTTGGGCATGATATAAGGGCACACTTTTTAGAGGATGATACTAATTTATTCGAGAATCTTAATAATTTAGATATCCCGGTTTATACCAATGCTCCATGCCTACAACTTAAGAAAAATGCTCTTATACCGATAATGGAAATTTTAGAAGAATTCAATGTAGGATTTTTCTTGAATGTAATTGCTTGGATGATAGCAACGGCAATCTTACAGAAACCAAAATGTATAGAATTCTTTGGGGTAGATATGCGGCCGGATGCAGGAGGAGAAACTTTTGGAAATGAAAAAGGGTCAGTGGAATTTTGGGTTGGGGTAGCGATGGGAAGAGGGATAAAATTTATGAATACTTTAGAATCTTATGTATTAAAGACTAAACAAGAAGGAATGTTTCCCAATTACCGTCCAAAAGTACCACAAGCGGGATTGATATCTCAAGTCCCCGAAGCGGATAGAAATGCGATGGCCTTACGGAACTATGTGATAGTTCCAGATGGCACAGAAATATAAAATAAAAAAAGAGGTGATTTTAAATGGCAGTAATAAGTGGAAGATATGGTAGTGTAGTTTTTTCAGGTGGTCAAACCTACATTAAGAGTTGGACTTTGAATCGAAAAGCAGATTTGTATGACAGCACTAACTTTGATGATTCAACCGGTGGAAGGTCTTATGTTTCGGGTTTTACTGATTGGAGCGGGTCATTTGAGGGATTTTATTCAACAGGGAATACGGCAGTTCCGGGTTCAACAGGCAAAATAACCTTAAAAACATCTTCAACTGGAACGACAGACCTATTCTATGGAGATGTGATTATCCTTGGAATGGATGTCGGAACAGGAGTAGATGGATTAATAACTCAAAGTTATACTTTTCAAGGAACGGGTGCTATAGCTACTAGTACAGGATAAAGAGGTGATTTAATATGGGAGTAATAAGCGGCGTGAATGGAGCAGTATTCTGGAATGAAGGATTAACTAATACTACACTTGCGAATACTATTATTTTTAGTTCTGGAGATAAGACGATAACATCCTCTACCGATGGTGGAGTTGGCTCTTCAGGTGTTATAGATTTTGAGACTACAGGATATAAAACAGGAATGTTATTTACTTTATCGGGAGCGGGAACGACAGAAAATAACCGAATATTTACTATTAGTACAATATCCTCTGGAACGATAACGGTAAGCGAGTCAGTAACATCTTCTACCGGAACAGGTGAAACCGATACGGGTGCAATAACATTTTTAGAAGCAGAACCGGGTTATCCCGAGGCAGGATTTTATAATTGGGCAATCAACTATAAGGTAGATTTATTGGATAAAACTAATTTCGATGATTCATCGGGGGGCAGGTCTTATCTTGCAAGTATAAAAGATTGGACTGCAAAAGCAGACAAATATTTCCTGTCAACCGGCAATGCTGTAAATGATTGGTTAGGGGAAAACGTTAAGGCAAGATTTTTTATGAACTATGTGGCTTCTCCAGAGACAACTAATGCTTCTCATTACTATGAAGGTAATACTATTGTAACGGGAATAGATATAGGAACTCCAGTAGATGCTTTAATAACTCAAGGTATTAGTTTTCAGGGAGTAGGTACTTTAACTCCAAGAACCAAAATAATAGGATGGAGTGATACAAGTTAAATGAAAGGAGGTAATTAATATGGCAGATAAAGTAAAAGATAAGCTTGAAGATATGACGGCAAGTAGTAAGAAATTTACTTTTGGTGATAAGGAATATGAATTAAGTCCAATTGGCATAAGGGATTTATCGGCCTTAAAAGAATACATTAAAGGAAGGCGCATTCAATTAATTCAGAAAAATGTTCCGAATGTTAATGAAAGAATAGAATTGATATTAAGAATTACTGGAATGGTAGTTGATGAAACGAAAGAATTAGATGATTTCGATAATTTAAAATATATCTTGTGGCTCTCTTTGGTGCGTAAACAGCCAGATATAACATTAGAAGATACAGAAAAAATATTTGAAGAAGGAGACATTGTAGAAATTACGGCAATAATAACACAGATGATCAAGACACCAAAAAACCCTACAGCGAAGGCAGTAGTGGCGAAGAAATAAGCTGGGCTACTGCTTTTGCTTTGTTATCAAGATATTATGCAGCATTGGGGCCAAAAGAAATTGGTGAATTAAGTCTATATCAGTTTTACAGTTATCTATATGAAATTCCGAACATTGAAAAAATATTCACAGGCAAGACAGAAGAAAACAATAAGCCAGTACAAAAGATGACCAATAAAATAGATGACAACTGTGAATTAGTTAAACAAGCTAAAAAGTTAGGTTTAAAGGTGCCGAGATATTATTAGTTATATTATATTTTATTGCCAAATTACTTTAATTTTAAATATTTTTATTCTTGAATCATATTCGACCATAACTTGAAATGTTGCTTCTTGATTGGGAGTCATAGTATAAGGATCAGCATAAGTATCATTAAGAGAAACAAGTTTATCGTCTGTATCATAAGCTGTAATTTTAACTTTTACAAAATCGGCTGTTTTATCACCGGTATTTTTTAAAATACCTTCAACATAATAATATAGAGGGGGATCACTTAATCGATTAGTCCAATCAATAATCTCTATATTAGCTTTTGTGGCTGATTTTGGTGGATTTTGTTTATCATATGTTTCAGAATTACAACCTAAAAATATAAAAATAAAACATAATAAAAATACAATTAATAGAAAGAATTTATAATTTTTCATAATAATATACCTCCCATTTATTGAATTGTAATACTTAAATTATCTTTTGTAAAGGGGTGAACTAAAATTTTATTAGGTGAAGCCTTTGTAGAAATTAAAGCAGATGCAACTAAATTAACCGCAGGTATAGCAGCTGCTAAGGGTCAAGTAGGAAATGCAACAGCTGGAATGAGCGCTCAATTTAAAACAATTGGTACAAGTATGGCTATAGCAGGAGCAGCAATTACCGCTGCCTTTGGATTGACGGTCAAAAGTGCTATTGGTTTTCAGAAAGAGTTAGCTCAAGTTTCCACAATGCTTAATGAATCGGCAATGAAGATAATACCAGAATATAAGGCAGGGTTACAAGAACTTTCAGTTCAATTTGGAGAAGCCACTTCTACATTATCAAAAGGTCTTTATGACATTCTATCAGCAAGTATACCACCTGCCGAAGCTCTTGGTGTTTTAGAAGTTGCGGCGAGAGCGGCCGCAGCTGGTATTACGGATACTGGAGTTGCTGCAGATGCTATTACAACTATCTTAAATTCTTATGGAATGTCTGCTGATAAGGCAGGAGAAGTTTCGGATAAATTATTTGCAACTGTCTTACGTGGAAAAACCACTTTTGCAGAATTAGCCCCAGCAATTGGTAAATCTGCTTCATTGGCTTCTATAGCAGGATTAAGTTTCGATGATTTAGGAGCTTCCATTTCCACTATGACCAGAGCGGGTATTAGAGTAGATGAAGCAATGACTTCTATTAATGGAATATTAAATGCATTTATTTCGGCATCTCCAGAAGCTGTAGCAGCAGCTAAACAATTTGGGCTTACATTAGATACTAATACCTTAAAGACAGAAGGGCTTACTGGAGTAATGGAAAAATTAAAAGATGCGACTGCCGAACAACTTGCTGCAATATTTCCTAATATTAGAGGTTTAAAGGGTATGGCGGCAGCTTTGGGGGATGCTGCAGGTTATGCAGAAGATTATGCTTTAATGTTAAAGTCTGCGGGTTTAACCCAAGAAGCATTTGAAAAACAATCTGCAACTTTAGGATTTAAAATTAACCAATTAAAAATGAACTTTTCGGTTATTGCAACTACTATCGGAGATGCCTTAATCCCGGTAGTAGAACTTATGGTAGTCTGGCTTGGAAAAGTTATTGGAGCTATGAAGAAATTTATGGATGCCCATTCAGGATTAACTAAAGCTATTATTTATCTGGGAGCAACTTTAGGAATTTTAGTCGGTGCAGGTGGAGCATTAATATTATTAATATCGTCTTTTTTGAGGATAAAATCTGCAGTAGATTCAGTTACATTTGCCTTAAAACTCTTAAATATTAGGATGGGAGCTACTGGAGTAATAACTACTGGTACTCTTATCCCTGCTTTAGTAAAATTAAAATTATCTCTTGGCGCATTGGGAACAATAGCTACCGGTCCCATTGGACTTTTGATTCTTGCCATTGGAGGTTTATATCTTGCTTGGGAAAAAAATCTCTTTGGAATGAGAGATATAACTATAGAAGCCTTTAACAATATAAAAGGTAACTTCTCAAAATTAAAGGATTCAATAACTGGCGGTGGTAGTAGTGCTGGCGCATTCGGAGATGAAGCTAAGGAAGCGGGAGATAAAGCAGAAGGGGCAGCTATAGGAGTTGATACTTTAGCCACTTCAATGGGAGGGCTTGAAACCAATACAGACGAAGCTAAGATTGCCTTAAATGAATTTGGCCAGGTGATTGAAACTTTTGACGAATGGGTACAAAGATTAGCCGATGAAACAGCAGAAGCCAATAAGAAGATTGCAGATGAAGCAGAAAAAGCAATGGAAAGATATGAAGATGCAATAAAACCCATAGAGGATAGGCTATATGAATTATCCCATACAGAGGAAGAAGTGGCAGCAAGAAATCTATTAACCAAAAAAGAGCAATTAGAGGCAATAATCAAAACTGCAGGTTTAGCAGCAGACCATGAAAAAAAAGAATTGACTTTAATAAAAGAATGGTATGAAAAAGAGATTGATTTAATTAAAGCAAAGTTAGTGGAGCAGCAGAATGCTTTAATCGAAACAGCAAATAAGACAGAAGAAAGTGCCAGTATTCAGAAAGCGGCGATTAAGGGGATAACAGATGAATATACTGGATTGATAAATAAAATTGATGCAGTTGGAAAAGCAGCAGAAGCAGCAGCAAAAAAGGCAGCCTCCGAAGCCTTTTTGGCTGGCGTACCCACGATAGCAGAAACGGGATACGTACCGTCTTATATTCCAAAACTTCAAGTAGGCACTCCCTACGTGCCAAAAACTGGCCTATACCAGTTACATAAAGGGGAAGCAGTAATATCTAAAAATCAAAATACTACAAACAACAGTAATTCTTTTTCACCTTCAATTGTAGTTAATGTTTCAGGTGGAGGCAATGCTCAGAATATAGCTTATGAAGTAAAGAAAGTTCTTGATGAAAGTATAAGACAATTCAGGCGTTCAGGCTTTGAATTAGTACCGGGGAGGGGATAATATGGCAGAAGCATATTTAGGCTCAAGTGGGATAACTATACCTATACCAATCGGTTATATTCTCGAACCGATTAAGTTAGAAACAAATGAGAGAACTTTAGACGGTACATTAATTACTAATTATGCAGTCAATCCAGAAGATACTGCCATAACTAAATACCACTTTGAGCTTCCCGGAATAACAAAATCTTTAAGATTAGCTATTAGAGCAGAAGCACTTAAGACTGGCAATATGAGTTATATAGACCATATTCAAATACCGGAAGTCTTAATTCATGAAGGAAGTACTTCATCTGGTTCAATAAGTTTACAACGAGGATTAGGGAGTACATCAAATAGTGATATCAATGCCACTTTAGTTGGTGTCACCAAAACAATTACAATTAGTACAGGAAACAATCCTACTTCTACGGGGATTTATACCACTATCGGAGGAGTTTTGACTATAGGTTCAACTTCTACCGGGAATTTAATTATAAATTATATACCTAAATATACCGTTCATGTTGTTTCAGATAGACACGAATTATTATATAAGACTTCTTCAACGGATCATACCGTTAGATATAATTTAGTTTTAGAGGAAGCATAATGGAAACAAAATTAGATTGCTTTGTGGCAGTAAGTGGACAATCTTCTACTGGGAAAACTTATGCCAGTAGTTCTGGAACATTATTAGTAAATGATATTGATGTGGGAGGTTTACCTAGAGATTCTGGAATTTTCTCTTGGGTAAGAATCCCTTGCCAACTTGACGTTGTTACGGATATTATAGGCACTTATTTTAATGTTGGGCAGGGGATACGAGTTGCCATTACTGTTGATGGTGAATCTGTAAGCGATTCTCTAATAGGGGATATAACCATAGCACATAACTTAAATTACATTAGTACCTTTTCCTTTACTTTAGGGAATCCAAAATATTCTCCGTTAGTCTCTCCTTACTATATAGCAGTTAATTCAGTAGTGATAATTACTGTATATGTTAACGGGCAAGCATTTAAACTATTTACAGGGTTGGTAGATGAAACAAGAACTACTTACGATGGTGGGTATAGATTACAGATTAATGGGCGTGATTATGGCAAGAAATTATTAGATAAGACGATGACCTTGATATCAGTGCAGGATTCAGCAGATAAATCATATCGAGGTTCAATGGTAAAATACCTTGCTGGGCAGGCAAGTATAACTAATGTAAATGTGCCTACTGGCGATAAGGTGACCATCGACCACTCGTTTCAAGACCAGACCCTCTGGGATATGGTTCAAAAGGAATGTGCCATAGAGGGTTGGTATGTGCAACATGATGAGAATGCAATAATGAAATTACAGACGAGAAAAATCAAATCTAACAAAACTTCTTATCCTGTTGCTGACTGGGAATATGGAGAAGATAAATTTATTCAGTTAGGGTTGGAAACATCAGATATAGGAATTATAAATAAAGTAATCATATTAGGTGCAATATTTGAAGAAGAAACGATAACTGCAAATCCAGTTACTCCCGTAGAAGTTGTACCAGATGAAAAAGTATATGAATATACAGATTATAGTTTCTCTCCATCGTTTACTGCAGGCGAAGTAGTATCTGGCTGGACTGATGGGGATGCAGTGATTAGAGTTACTGCCTTTTATATAGGATATACAAAACCATTAGGATATCTTTTCCCTGTATCTCAGAATTATAAATTTAAAATTACTGGTTCTGATAGTGGGAAAATACAAGGTCTTTCATTTTCTGTTAGTGGTGGAGCTACAAAGGCAGGGCAAAGTAGTAATTATGTGCTTATAGAAAGAAAGGTAGGTTATGAATATCCTCCATTATCAGCAACTGAACAAGCATTCTCTATAACTATTACTTTTAAAATCAAAAACCAAACTGGCGGTGGGATAGAAGAACTTGAATCTGAAAATCCTGAAGAAACTTTTACCTCTACTATAACCTACACGCAAGTTAAGGCAATAGTAACAGATAATACATCTATTGGTATTTACGGCGAACGTAAACCCAATAATGAAGGTACTTTAGATTTTCCACTTGCTGAAACCGAAGCACAATGTAAGCGAATAGGGGAAAATATAATACTTGATAGCCATAGATTTATTAAGCAACCTGACTTTGAGGTTGCTTTTAATCCTAAATTAATTGTAGGACAAACCGTAGAATTGACTGATAAAAAGATTGGTTATGATGAAGATAGATATTTTGTAGAAGAAGTTATTCATACTATCGGAGCAAATTCAGAAGGTAAAATGAAAGCACGTACACGGATAGGATGTGTTTATTATGCTTAATTTAACACAGGCTTATAGACAGAATACAGCAGGGAATATTACTTTTAGAAATACTTATATCACAGCTGAAATAAAAGAAGACCAGGGGAATGGAAAATATAAAGTGGAGATAGCAGGTTCAGGAAAAGAATATCCCAATATATTTACTATTGTAACTGACCCGACTTATGTAGTTGGTGATAAGGTTGGTATTTTATGGGAATATGGCAATCGGGAAAAGCCTGTTATAGCAGGGATATTAAGGGATATTCAATTTATTGAAGTGACAGGCGGGGTAAATTCATTAGGAGCATAGGGGATTATTTATGTTAAAACCCATTAGCGCAATCATAAAAGATTCGATAGGCAATATTATTTTTCGGGGTAACGTGGTAACTGGCACGGTTGCAGTGGTAAGGGGCAATGGCAGTTATGATGTTTTTATATCCGAATCAGATAGGGCATATCCTAAAATATTTACCTTATCTCGGAATCCTGATTTAGCAGTAGGGGATAAAGTGAGGATTTTATATAAAAATGGCTGCAAGGAATTACCGATTATATTACCACCAACAATAAGCATTGGTGCTAATATAATTTTTGTGATGTATCAAGATTATGCTGGGAATAATTTTATTAAAACTTATAACTCAAATGGAACATTAATAACATCTTGGGCAATGCCTACTGGATATTATGAAACTAATTGTATATGTGTAGATTCATCTAATAATATCTATATTAATTATGGTACGAGCATAGTCAAGAGAGATAGTTCTGGAAATATTCTTCTCGCTAAAACAGGAATAGATAGTGCTGATGCAATTGCAATTGGAGCAGATGGATATATTTATACAAGGGAAGATTGGGGAGGAGATGATGTCTTGGTTAAAAGAAATACAAGTGATTTAGATAGTGTGAGCCATATTGCTTTGTATAATAAAAACTGGTATGGTTTGGCCTTTGATTCCAATAATAATTTCTATATGTGCAGTTTCACAGATAACAGAATGGAAAAGTGGCAATACACAGATTACGGAAGAATAATTACCAAAATAATCAATACTGCAGGGGCAGATGATTCTGGCTTGTGTATTGTGGGAAATACAATAAGTATGGCGGCTGGAATCCAAAAAGCATTTACGATGCCGACAGATTTAAGTACAAATGAATCTGATTTTTATTTAGGGAAGATAGAAGATTATGTATATGGAACTCCAGCAAGTCTTGGAAATTCTTATCTATTTGTGGGAGATTATTTAGGTACACATTTAGTAATGCAAAGTTATAATTCTTCAAGATTATTAGTTTGGCAAATAAATGTTACCAATCCCGGAAGCAATACAGTAGATTCGGCAGCAGTAACAGCTTATCCTTTTTAATTAAAGTGAGGTGATTTAAATGGCAATAGATCCAAATCCACAAATATATAGTGCAACAAGCACTGGAGAAATTATAGCTATAAACTATGGCATAGGTGATGCAGGAACTTATGAACCTGGTTCATCAGGGACAGAATACCGTATCTGGAATGATAAGGGAAGGGTATTAGATTCGTCAACAATGACTTCCGTAAAAGTTACCGTCAGGGATGCCGATGGTTTAGAAGTGAATAACATTACTACTCAACACTGGGTAGAAATTAAATCTACAACTATTGTAGCGGGTGCAGCAGATGTTGGTTCAAGTGGAGACCTTACTGGCGTGACTGATGATGATATGCCAGAGTTTCAAGCAATAGGAGAAGATAATTATGCCACACTTGGGAATATACCTTCTAACTGTTACAGGATAATATTCGTTAGAGTAAATATCCCGACCAGTGCGATACAGGCGGGGGTGACTTTTAGCTTATACGTTACAAATCAACAGCCTTCTACACCTATTACTAAATGGATAACAAGGGATAAATTCAATGCAATAGTGCCGACCACTGGAGATCCCTTTGCAATGTCAACAGGGGGCACAACGGGAACTATTCCTTATAATGACGGGACTGCTTTAATAAATAGTAATGAAATCTATTATGGTTCAAGTGGAAGTTATGATATATCTACTACTGGTTCAGGAACTTATAATATTTATCTAAATGAGAGTGGGGTCTTGAGTGGAACTACGGGAGCATTGGCCTCTAATCAATTGTCATTATATGAAGCAACTTATTCAAGTGGGGTATGTACTGATTTGGTAGATAAGAGAGTTTATTTAGTGGGATTTTTAGCGGGTATGTCTAATGCAATGCCAGTAGCACCACTAATACCGGGAAGTATGTTTTTTGATACAAGTGGCGGAGTGCTTTATGGAGCAAAAACTTCTTCTGGATGGTCAACATTCTAAATGATTAAGGAGATGATGTGATGTGCATATTCTTTAACAAATGGAAAGATTTTGAACCGACTACTAAATATTTATCGATAGTTAGCGGATTAACTACCATTACTAAATTGCATAATTATTTAAAGCAGTTTAAATGGCAAGGTGAAAAAGCGTGGAAGGATTATTGGAAAACCCCGATTGAGTTTATTGAGAATAAAGATAACAATAATGATTGTGAAGATTTTGCTCGCTTCGCTGTTGATGTATTAGTAAGGATAATGGGGATAACTGGAGCAAGATTTATCGCTCATTCTGGTTATGATAAGAGCAGATGGAAGGGAATAAAATATCATGCCATTTGCGTATTTCCTTATCAAGATAAATTGGCAGTATTTAGCAATAATGGATTATTTAAAGGGATAGATAGTTACGAAGATGCTGGGAAGTTAACGTTCAAAGATGGGCTGAAATATCAACAGGTCAGAGATTGGCAGGGTAAAATCCTATCAAGAAAATTTAAGATATTCGGAACGTTTTAGGGAGATGATTGAATGACTGAAAAGACTAACAAAGAACGGTTGGCGGCAATAGAGACAAGTATTATTCATATTGACAAAAATGTAGATTTAATAGTTACAAACAATAAAGAGCAATGGAAAGCAATTAATAAAAATTCTCAAAGTATAGCAGGTATAAAAGGTGCTGCTTGGGCAATTAGTGCTTTTGTTTCATTTATTGTTTCCGTAGCTGGTATATTATGGTCTATGTTTAAGGCGAAATCATCATAATAATGAAAGGGGATAAATTATGAATACAGGAATTTATGAACATCTATTTGAAGAATATCCAATAAACGAATATTGTGATTTAGATGTTTTTCAAGGGGTTTTAATAGCCAGAGCAACATTACCATATATTAAATTACTTAACGAAGAAGATATCTTTGAAGAAGAGGATAAATGATAAACGATTACCTTACGCAGCATAATTTTTTTGTAAGAAGGATAATGACTGGAATAATGTTTACTTTGTGGTGTCTGGTAAGTATCATGGCGGGGTGGCGGTTATTAATTAATCAAGTACCTTTACCGGAAGGCTTTCGGGATTTTTATTATTCTTTTACAGGGGCGGTAACAATAGCCATTGGATTTTACTATAAAGGTCGTAATGGCATTAAGGAGAAAAAAGAAAAAATAGAAGATGAACAACTATAATATAGAATTTGAAAAAGCAATTAAATTTGTACTGAAATGGGAAGGTGGATATAGTAATGACCCGAATGATTCAGGTGGGGAAACTAAATATGGAATCTCTAAAAAATCTTATCCCAATGAAGATATAAAGAATATGACTTTAGAAAGAGCAAAGAAGATTTATTATGAAAATTATTGGTTGAAAACCGATTGTAATAAATTGCCTTCTCCGCTTAATCTAATAGTCTTTGATACTGCGGTTAATTGCGGTAGAAATAGGGCGAATAAATTTCTAATTTCTTCGCTTGGATGGCAAGATTATCTATTTAAGAGAATAGAATTTTATGCAGGTTTAGAAAATGCCAAATATTATTTGAGGGGTTGGGTCAACAGAGTAATTGATTTATATAATTTAATAAAAAAATAAGAAAGGAGAAAATAATATGAATTATCTAAAATTAGCCTATAACATTATTGTAGTGATCTGCGTTGTGTTTTGTGTTTTTCATCCCAAAGTCGTATTAGGTTTTTGGTGGACAAGCATAAAGAAGGTTGTAGTGGGCATTTATAAAAAGATAAAAGGATTGATTAAGAAATGAAACTAAGTGGATTTGAAAAGAAAGGAGGTGAAAAAATAAAATGGCTAAGAAAATTAAAGAAAAAATAATTAAAAAGCAAAAGGGAATGACTCGTGAAAAACTTATAGAATTATTTGGAGAGGATGCCTTCTACCATGACCCAAATAACTTTAACGATGAGTATAGGTCATTTTCCAGTCGTCGTGATACATCAAAAGATTATCGTCGTTAATTATATATTGATATAAAGGAATAACAATGAACTCTACAGAAAAAAGCAATAGAAAAGCAGGCAAATATTGTAAAGGATGTGTCTGGAGACATATTGGTATAAATGTGGGTGGACACGTTATTATAATGCCAATAGAAAGTTGGTTTTTATTGGGATGTAAAAATGAGGTGATTAAATGAAAACCTTCGGTGTAATCATTTTAATAATAGCGTTGATAATCGGTGGCTACTTCGGCTATAACTATTTCAAGAAATGGGAAGCCAACCGCTTTTCGGAAATGAATATGTTACGGGTTAATCAGGATTTATTCCTGAAAAAGGTAACTTCCTTATCCGAAACCATTACCAGAGTAGTCAATGATACCGCAAAGACTACAACCGTAGTCAAACCTGACAACACTTATGTAGAATTAAAAGATAAAATTTTAGAGTTACAGAAAGATGAAAAGGCAAACAAAGAGGAAATAAAAAAGTTAAGGGAAGAATTATCTATACAGCGTAAGGCGTTCTTGGCAAGTGATGATACCATATTGATTAAGACCGCAGACGGTGAAACCATATTATTATACCGTGATGAAGGCGGTATGCTTCAACCTGCAAGTGAAGGAATTGAAAAGATTATAGAGCATAAAGATGTGTCAAATATACCATTACCGATAGAAGAAGTTAAACTTGATAAGGCAAATTGGAACATCAAGGCAGGCGGATATTACAATATTACTGGAAAAGAAAGCGGGATAATACTTTCTAAAGGTATTTTGAATATTAAAAGATACAGTCTAAATGTAAGTTTATTATCTGACTTAAAAGATTTAGAAGGTATTAATTTGGGCGCTAATATTAATTATGGTATAAAAGATAATTTAGAATTAGGAGTTGGAATAACGATAGATAAAGATTATTTTATTGCGTTGGAATATAGTTTTTAGAAGGGTAACCATGAAAATGCTAAAAGTTTTAATAATCTATATCTTAATAGCCACTATATCGTTTATAGCAGGCAAAAATATATGGGTTAATCATAACAAGCATAAGATAGATACAAAGATAGAATGCGAGGGTGGGATTTGCCCTATACCAGAGGAATATAAAAATGACTGACCCGCAGATATTCTGTCCTATATGTATTACCGTTATGTTATTAACCGAAACGACAGAGGAAGGACTGGTATATATCTGTCCTAAATGCGGGTTCCAACTTAATTTAGGTTTAGTAAAGGAGGAGAATATTTGACAGATTATAAATGTCCTGAATGTGGATCAAGCAAGCTAACTAAACGAGGGTTTAATCCACATAATAAACAAAGATACCATTGCATGGATTGTGGGGGTTATCCGACAGAGGGGGCCAAAAAGCATAGGAATAAGGAAGATATAAAACCGATAGGAGAAAAATTAATAAAATTATTAACAAAGGGTAGTTTTTCTATTGAAGAATTAAGTGACAAAAGTGGATTGGTCCCCAAAGAAGTAAGAAGGATAATCACCGAATTAGAGGAAAAAAAATATAATATAAACTATGTCAATAATAAAGTTGAACTTGCGAAAGAACTAAAACCAGGCAATATTCAAAAACTAAATATTGAATATTGGAAGGGCGACAAAATAAAATTAGGTTTCGTATCCGATACACATTTATGCTCTAAATTTGAAAGATTAAAAGAACTTAATTTGATTTATGATATCTTCGCAGACGAAGGAATTGAATTAGTCTATCATGGCGGAAATTATATTGACGGGGAATCAAGATTTAATAAGTACGAGATACATACGAATGGAGTAACTCCACAAGTAGAATACTTTATAAACAACTATCCTAAAAGAGAAGGTGTGCTTACAAAGTTTATTGCTGGCGACGATCATGAAGGATGGTACGCCCAGAGGGAACGTATTAATATCGGTGAATATACTCAAATGAAAGCAGAACAGACAGGGAGAAGAGATTTAGAATATATCGGTTATTTAGAATGTGATATACCCTTTGAAGGCATAGAAGGCGAGTCCTGGATGAGAATAATGCACGGCGGCGGCGGTACTGCTTATGCTCTTTCTTATACCCCACAAAAAATAGTTGAGAGTCTGCAAGGTGGAGAAAAACCCAGAGTATTACTTTTAGGCCATTATCACAAAATAGATTATTGTTTTCCGCGTGAGGTTCATGTAATACAAATGGGTTGCTATCAGGATCAGACTACCTGGATGAGGAAACAGAAAATACAGGCACATATCGGTGGCGGTATATTGCACATGAGATTAGCTAAAGATGGAACGATTAACCGCATAATGCCAGAGTTTATTACATTCTTTAATAAGAAATTTTATATCGGCAATGATAAATATTGGATTAAATAATATGGGGGCGAAAGGTTCGATTAAGCAAAGCCGTAAATTCGTGTACGCTTAACACTCGGGTTCGTACCCGACGCCTCCACCAAAAGAGGGTTTCCCGTAAAAGTGGCATTAGTGGATTTTAACTCTGGCTGTACTCTGGCTATACTCTGGCTGTTATATCGAATATGCAGAAATATTAATGTAGCAGAGTATATTGCATTCCTAATATAACAACTTGAGGTCACAATTTGCAACCACAACAAGGCAACTTATTACACATTGTACAAAGCTACGGCACTATGCACAATTGCCGTGCATAATGTTCACTAATCGCTACTGTTCACTAATAAACGAACATTGTAAATAACCCCCGCATATAGAAATTATAGCGGAGGTGTTTACAAAGACACGCAAAGCGGTTTACAAAGACGTGTGGTCGTAATGCTATACAGTTGTTAAGAAATGTAAGCACTTATAACCAATGATTATAAGGACAGGGGGTTATTATGAAAAATAGAAACGAGAATTATGATAGGGAAAATGACATACTTTATATTTCAAGTAAAGATAATAGACCTGCAATAGCAGAAGAACCCATTGATGGAGTTGTTATAAGACGTGCAGTAGATAATAAAGAAATAGTTGG
>Ga0307377_10002356_pt1 | contig 22338 bp, 20 predicted proteins | sample TR3MG_FD_202535 | JGI IMG/M metagenome (GOLD analysis project Ga0307377, IMG submission 202535) | Soil microbial communities from Risofladan, Vaasa, Finland - TR-3 | ecosystem: Environmental > Terrestrial > Soil > Coastal area > Acid sulfate soil | place: Finland: Risofladan, Vaasa | collected...
GGAATGAGCTCGCTCAAAACTGCGTCGTTTCTGGTCTCGCTCTATTGGGCCGGTGCGCTCGTCGGCAGGCTGCTCGGTTCCTGGATTCTCACCAAAGTGCAGTCCGGCAAACTGGTCGGCCTGTTCGGATTCTGCGGCGCAGCGCTGCTGGGCGTTTCTATGGTTACAAGCGGACAAACAGCCATCTGGGCGCTCGTGCTCTGCGGATTCTTCAACTCCATCCTGTTCCCCAACATCTTTACCCTTGGCATCGCCGGCCTGGGACCGATGACGGGCAAGGGTTCGGGCCTCATCATGACCGCCGTCGTCGGCGGAGCCGTCATTCCATACCTGATCGGCGCTCTCGCCGACATGGTGGGCATTCAGCACGCCTTCGTTCTGCCCATGCTCTGCTATCTCTATATCGCCTGGTACGGCATGTGGGGATCGAAGCCGACGCTGGCGGTAGGCGTCTAGCCGCCAGCTTGGCGCAAAGTCCACTTGCGTCCGGTGCACGTTCATGACACGCGAAACAAGGGCGCTCAAATCGAAACCGCGCAAACCGAAGCTGCTTCTGGCCGTGATTGTGGCGCTCTTTGTGCTGCTTCTGTTGTTGCGGATGATCAACTTCATCGCGAGGCACGGCCATCACCGGTTATGACTTCTTGCCCTTCGTCGCCTGCCACGCCTTCACATATTTCCAGTGGATATAGACCGAGTGGTTCAAGTGCTGAATCAGCCCCTCGCGCCCATCCAGAAATCCGAGCCGCAAAAAATAGTTATAAGCAAACGTCGCCGTCGGATTCAGCAGCGCGTCCCAGACCAGTGCAGGCCAAGTCCGCGGCGCGCGGCCGGTATCAACCAGCATCCGCGCGCCGGCTGAACTGTAGCGGTTCATGTGCTCAACGTAGTCTTCAAGCGTTCGATAGCAATGGTGCAGCAGTGCGCCGTGCAGCGTCCCCACCGGTCCGCTCGTCTCCATCGTCTCGTGCACCAGCCGCACCGCAAACCGCGCCGCACCGCTGCGGAAGAGCCTCAGCTTGGGGTCGGGCCAATAGCCGCCGTGCCGCAGTGGCCTGCCCAGAAAATGATTGAGCCGCGGAATCAGATACGCCGCGAACGCCGGCTCGCTCTCGAGCAGCGCCTGAATCTCAAACCCAAGTTCCGCGCTTACCTCTTCGTCCGCATCAAGCGACAGAACCCAGTCGCAGGTTGCTTGCGCAATGGCCCAGTTTTTCTGCGCCGCAAATCCCTTCCATGGCGTCTCGAAGACTCGCGCTCCGGCCTTCCGCGCAATCTCAACGGTGGCATCCGTCGAACCCGAGTCCACGACCACAATCTCCTGCGCCCAGCTCACGCTCGCAAGCGTGAGCGGAAGGTTGGCCGCCTCGTTCAGCGTAATCAGCACCACAGACAGAGTCTTCGGCATTCACCAAAGGATAAACCTGCTCAGTGCTTCCTGACCGGCTGTTAAGTCAGCTTTTTTCCGCTGCCTCCACTTCCGCTCACGCCTGAGCGCTCAGCCCGCAGCGCCGCCCATGGTTTCTCGCTGGTCATGATGGATTCGATTGCAGAGCGCGTTCGGAACTCCGGGGCGACTCTGCTCATTACGCACCGTTTCCGAAATTATGCGAGGCCTCTTCTTCTCTCAAGAAAGAAATCCTCTCAAGTGCGGCCGCTTCGATCAAGCGCAACTGAAATGTCGTTCTACCCATGCCGAAAATCTGTCGCAGTGTCCGCACTGCATGGCACAATCCATGTGAGCAATTGCAGGGAACCAGGCCCCGGCAGGCTGCGTACCTCTTCATAGGCATGAGCAAGGAGAACCCCCATGAGCACCTACGCCTATCCCAATCCGCAAGCCATCTTCTATCAGCAGTATGATATGGTCCGCCGCGATGAAGTCGTCGGCATCCTGCTCGCCTTGTTCCTGGGCAGCTTCGGTGTGCACCACTTTTATCTGCGCCGCACCGGCCTGGGCGTTCTTTATCTTTTTTTCTGCTGGACCACGATCCCGGGCTTGCTCGGCATCATCGAGTGCTTCTTCATGCCCGGCCGCGTCCGCGAGTTCAACGCCATTCAGGCCGCGGGCATCGCCGCAGCGCTTGGCATTCAGCCGCCCATCTGGGGCCAGCCCTTCACTGGAACCGTGAATGGAGGAACAGCGAACGTGCCGCCCGCTGCAGGCACGCAGCCCAGCACCCTCAACGCCTGCCCGCGCTGCCACCTCACCAACCCGCCGGACGCGCGCTTCTGCTCCGGTTGCGGAGGAGCGTTGTAACGCTCGCTCCGTGAGCCGCGCCATTACATATTCGCTTGTCCCGAACGCATCGACTCATTAAACTTCGGCTTCGTAAAATCCAGAGCCGCTTCGAGCGCCGCCTGATACTCCGCCGCCCGCGCCATCAGCGCCGGCGTAGCCGCGGCAAATTCTCCATCCAGTGCCATCAGCCCCTCGCCTGCCTCGTGGCCTGCCATGCGCACCAGGTCCTGCTCGGTCGTATTCAGGTACTGCGCGTCGCGCGGATCGGCAATCCACACCGGCTTGCCCTCGCCCAGCACGCCAGAAAGCCAATAGACCTTGCTCAACAGATAGCGCAGCCGCTCGGCGTCGTCGGTATCGGTAAACACAAACTTCTTTCCCCACCGGCTGTAGAAGCGCGTTGTCACCGGCACCGGCTGGCGGTTGCCCGACTTCACAAACTCCAACTGTCCCAGATCCACCGTCTTGCGTACTGCGTTGTACACAAACGTCTCCGCATAGGGCTGTTCCATCGCCGGCACAATCTCGGCAAAGGTCTGCGTCACAGCCGCCGCCAGCTTCGCATGCAGGTTGTGCGCGCCGCCATCGGCCAGGTGCATCTCGCCATGCACAATAAACGTGTCCGCCCCCGATGTCGATTGGTGGAATGGCCACTGGAACTGCCCAAACGCCACCGGCAACCCAGCCAGCGTCACGTAGCACTCCGGCCGCGGATTGCGCAGCCGCTTGGCCTCGCCGGCCAGGTGCGCCGTAATCGTCGGCAGCAGGTCCGGCTTGTCGAACTCGAAGGCGTCGCTCAGTTCCAGTCTCAGCTTCCGCCCGCCCGCAGCCTCGCCGGGCAGGCCAAGCTCAAACACCGCCGTCGGCCGGCCGTGAAAGTCCGCGCCCTGCGTGGTAGACACGAGTACAAGGCCAGCCTTAGAGGCGGCCGCTTCAAGCGAAGTCACAAGTGACGATTTCAATGCAGAAGTCATTCTGGAGAGTCCTGAACTCAAATATCGTTGCACAACCATTTTACGGGACCCGGCCCAGCGCCCGCGGCCGCGCAATCCAGCCCGGGCGTCAGAGTTGCTGTTTTTGAGTCCTGAAGCCCGATCCCCAGCGAAAAAGCTGAAAGCTAAGAGCTAATAGCTGCCTTCTCTATCTGCACCAGCGCCTCGGCTCCGTGGCCTCCCGGCGAAACGGTCGAGGTCTGCGGCGCACGCCAGTGGTCGATGTAGCTTATCTTGTGCACGCATCCGATCGTGCAATTCGGCGAGCAGCTTTTCGCCGTCAAAAACTCCCGCTTCACGTCCGCAGTCGTGTAATCGCCCAGCGGAACGCCAGGATACCCGCGCTGCTGCGAGCAGTAGTGCACGAGGCCATCCTCGCAGATGTACAGGTAGCGCGACCCGGCGCGGCAACGCCAATTATTCGGCTTCCCATCCACAATCGCCGCCTGAAAATCGTCAAACCGCGAGTAGTTCACCTTCTTCCACTGGCTCATCTCGCGATACACCTTGGCCTCATTCGGCTTCAGCGGTTTCAGTTGCCCGTCCCCGTCGTGGATAATCCCGATCGTCGACGTGAACCCCAGCTCAACCGCCCGCCTGCCGATCACCAGCGCATCGTTCGGGTCGCGGAACCCTCCGCCCACCACCGAATTAATGTTGATGTGGAACTCGGCGTGTTCCGCCAGCATCTCGAGCTTCTTGTCCAGCACCTTCAGGCTCTTCATCGACACATCGTCGGGAACCAGATTATCGATGGAGATCTGCATGTGGTCCAGACCAGCCGCGTTCAGCCGCTCGATCCGCTCCACATTCAGCAGGTAGCCGTTCGTAATCATCCCGGCAATCGCGCCCGTCCGCCGCATGCGCACAATAATCTCGTCCAGTTGCGGATGCGTCAGCGGCTCCCCGCCCGAGATGCCGATCATCGCCGTTCCCAGCCGTCCCAGGTGATCGATCCGCCGGTACATCTCGTCCAGCGCCACCGGCTCAGAAACCTTGTCGTACTCATTGCAATACGCGCAGCTCAGGTTGCAGAACCGCGCCGGCACAATCTGCGCAAGCACCGGGTGCGAGGTCGAAGCCAGCGCGCTCGTCACCATGCGCAGCTCGCGCACCTTCCGCGTAGCCGCCAACCACCGCCCACGCACCGTATCTCTCCGTGCAATTGCCATCCTTACTATTGAATCACACTGCAAGCAGGGCTATCCATCAATGCGAACCAAGGCCCGTCCTGTAATTGCTCGTCTGTTGTCCACAATTGATCTGTTTCATTGGAAAAGCGTTAAGACGGTAGCTCACACTGGCTCCGGAGAAAGAGACTCTGCCCGCAGCGCCGAATCCAGTTCCTTCCCGATGCGCACCACAATCTGCGGCAGAGCTTCAATATCCGCCAGAGAAGTACGGAAGTTCACGATGCAGGCGCGCAAGGCAAATTTTCCGCGGATGACTGCATTCGAGAGATAGGCTTCGCCGCTCGATTGCAGTCGCGTCAGCAGCTCGAGATTCAACCTATCCAGATAGGCCTCCGTCTGCTCGCCGCCCCCGCCGCTGCCATTGTCGCCGCCGAGATCGGCCGGCACATAGCGGAACGTCGTAATGCTCAAACCGTGGGTAAGCGGTTCCAGCTCAGGGTATTGCGCAATGCGTTCAAAGAGTGCGCGGGCCAGGCGGCAATCGTCCGAGATCATCTGCTCGTAGCCCGAGCGACCCACCTGCTGCAGTGCGAGCCACACCTTGAGCGCGCGAAATCCCCGCGAATTCTGCGGCCCGAGATCGAAGTAATTCGTCGCCTCATCGCCAAAATGGTAGTAGGCGGGGTGGTACGAAAACGCATCGCGCAATTTATCCAGATCCCGCACCAGCGCGCAACCTGCCTCCAGCGGCGCATAGAGCCACTTGTGCGGATCAACGGCCACCGAGTCCGCCTCGCCGAGCCCCGCCATCGCCGCCGGCGCATCGGGCAGAACCGCAGCAAACCCACCATAGGCTCCATCCACATGAAACCAGAGATTGAACTCGCGACACAGCGCGGCCAACTCCGGCAGCGGATCAACGGCCCCCGTACTGACCGTCCCCGCATTGCCAACCACCATGAACGGCCTGTCGCCCGCCGCACTATCCTGCGCAATTTGTTCTCTCAGCGCCGCCAGATCCATCCGCAGTTCATCGTCCACGGCGATCCATCGAATCGAGTCCGTCCCCAGCCCAGCAATGTCCGCTGCCTTCTGAATCCACGTGTGCGTTTCCTTTGAACAGTAGGCGCGCAGCCGTGCCCCAGCCATCCCTGTCTTGCGCACCTCCCAGCCGGCCTTCGCCTGTCGCGCCGCAAGAAAGCAAACAAAGTTAGCCATGTTGCCACCGCTCACGAACAGCCCGCCGCAGTTCACCGGATAACTTAGCATCTCCGCAATCCAGCGGATAGTCTGCGCTTCGATCTCGCTGGCCATCGGCGACAACAGCCATGCGCCCGCGTTGGGATTGACCGCCGAGGCAAGCAGATCTCCCAGCGCGCCAATCGGCGCAGCAGACGAAGTCACGTAGCCCCAGAAGCGCGGATGCCCATTGAATAACGAGTGCTCGAAGAGCAGGTCGGCGGCACGGTCGAGCAACGGCGCAGGGTCTGTGCCCGTCTGCGGCAGCGAACATTCCGCTTCAAGCGCCTGGCGCACTTCGGAAGGCGATTCTCCGCGCGTGACAGGCCGCTGCGGAAGCGAGTCAAGGAAGCCGGCAATCCGGTCAACAAGTTGGTAACCCAGCGTCCGAAATTCCTCTGAGCCCATGGCCAGCGGTGATTCGCGTTTTTCAACTCGTTCTTCCCTGTTCATGGCAACCTCGTGGAGATTTTATTCCACACTGCGAGCCTTTTTGCTGTCTAGTTGCCGGTCGTGTTGCGTAGAATGGCTCGCACTGGAGGTGGAGTTCATGGGACACAAGTATGCCAGCATCCTGGAGACCGTCGGCAATACCCCTGTGGTGAGAATCAACAAGCTCGCGCCACCCGACGTGAACCTCTTTGTCAAGATCGAAGCTTTCAATCCGCTCGGCTCCGTCAAGGACCGCCTTGCCCTGGGCGTAATTGAAGATGCGGAACGCAAGGGACGCCTCAAGCCGGGACAAACCGTCATCGAAGCAACCAGCGGGAATACGGGAATTGGCCTGGCCATGGTGTGCGCGCAAAAAGGCTATCCGCTGGTAGTAACCATGGCCGAGAGCTTCAGCATCGAGCGGCGCAAGCTGATGCGATTCCTCGGAGCGAAGGTCATCGTCACGCCGGCCTCGGCCAGGGCCGTCGGCATGGTCGAGAAAACCATCGAGCTGGCCAAGAAGCATGGGTGGTTTTATACGCGCCAGTTTGAGAACGAGGCCAACGCCGCCATGCACTCGCGCACCACGGCCAAAGAAATTCTCCGGGACTTCAAAGGCGAGCGGCTGGACTACTGGGTCACGGGATTCGGCACCGGCGGCACGCTGAAAGGAGTAGCACGGGTGCTCTCCAAAAAACGCCCCGAGACGAAGATTGTGGTCTGCGAACCGGAGGACGCGCCCATGCTCTCCAGCGGAGTGGCGCAGAAAAGAAAGCGGGACGGCTCGGCCGCTGCAGGACATCCGTCGTGGAAGCCGCACCCAATGCAGGGCTGGAGCCCCGACTTTATCGCAAAACTCGCCGGAGACGCGGTAAATATGAACGTCATCAGCCAGATTCTGTCCATTTCCAATGCGGATGCAATGCGCTGCAGCAAGGAACTGGCGCGCAAGGAAGGAATCTTCGTCGGCATCAGTTCCGGAGGCACGTTCGCCGGGGCGCTGCGCGTGGCCGCCGAGGCTCCCAAGGGATCGACGATTCTGTGCATGCTGCCCGACACGGGCGAGCGCTATTTAAGCACTCCACTCTTCGCCGACGTTTCCGTGGACATGACCGAGGAAGAGCAGGCGATTGCGCATTCAACGCCGAGTTGCTGGCTGCAACCCGCCTAATTTTGGCGTTTTCGCAACCGCTTTCTCGCGCCTCGATAAACGCAAAATGAGAGACAAACGCAAAAAGAGGGACGGCCGATTTGCCGTCCCTCTTTTTTAAATCGCGTACTGATTGCTCGGGGTTATCCCTTAGACAACCTGAACGTTCTCTGCCTGCCAGCCCTTGGGACCCTTGGTCACATTGAACTGAACGCGCTGGCCTTCCTGCAGCGAACGGAAACCGTTCGACTGGATGGCGGTGTGATGAACGAAGACGTCCTCTCCGTTTTCACGGCTAAGAAATCCAAAACCCTTGGCATCGTTGAACCACTTGACTGTGCCTTGTTCCATTGTGTTGCTCCTCATACTTACTGATTTACCGCGAATGCAATGTGGAAGTGTTGCGTGCAGGCGGTAACCGGAACAGGCAAGTACTTCAGATCGAATTCTACAGTTGGTTAGAGTGTAGCACGGTTTTGGAAAATTTCTCGTAAATCATTTGCACTCAGAGAGGAAAAGGCCGATTAGCCCGATTTTCACAGGACTGTGCCCGCCGCCCCTGCATCCACTCTAACCTCGGTAGCCCACCACCGAACTCTTTAACCCCAAACGACTGGCCAAAACGAGCAGGCGCGCGCGGCACCGTTTACCATCGACCCATGCCGCTGGTCCAGGTAAACTCGGTCTCGAAGAGCTACCCCCGCCGCGCCGGCCTGCGCACAGAACTCGAAACCGTTGTTGACAGCGTCTCCTTCTCCATCGAAGCCGGCGAAACCCTGGGCCTGGCCGGCGAATCCGGCTCCGGCAAAACAACCGTTGCGCGCATGATCCTCGGCCTCGTCCCGCCCACCGGCGGCGCCATTCTCGTCGACGGCATCGACATCGCGCGCGCCTCGTCCGCCGAGTTGCACCGCCTCCGCCGCCAGATGCAACCCGTCTTTCAGGACCCCTACGCCGCCCTCAATCCACGCATGAATGTGCTGGAGATCGTGACCGAACCGCTGGTCATCCATCACCGCGACGCCGGCCTCGCAATCGGCCCCCGCAAGCGCCGCGACGCTCTGCGCTCGAAAGCTATCGAACTGCTTGCCGAGGTCGGACTCGACGAGTCAGCCCTCGCCCGTCATCCCCACGAGTTTTCCGGCGGCCAGCGACAGCGCATCAACATTGCTCGCGCCCTGGCCCTTCGTCCCCGGCTTCTCATTCTCGACGAGCCCGTCTCGGCCCTCGATGTCAGTGTGGGCGCGCAGATCGTCAATCTGCTCCGCGACCTGCAGCGCGAACACGCGCTGACCTACCTCTTCATCTCCCACTCCATGCCGCTGGTGCGCTATCTAAGCACTCGCATTGCGGTCATGGAGCGCGGGAAACTCGTCGAAATCGGCGAAGCCGAAGCCCTCTGCGCTCATCCCCGCGAAGCCTATACCCGCCAGTTGATCGCCGCCACGCCAGAGTTGCCCTCCAGCGCAGCCTGAGAACACGCTGCCTGATCGCGCCCTAAAACCAACGTCACTTGGGTTGCGCAGGAGTTCCATGCGTTGCCGGAGCGGGAATAGTAACCGTCGGATGCCCAGCCGGCATCCTCATTGCCCCACCGGCGCCTGCATGATTCGGAGGCATCTGCAAGTCCGTCACGTCCAGTAGCTCCACATCGAAGATCAAGTTCGACTTCGCCGGAATGCCCGGATGCGCCGCGTCCGGGCCCGGCCTTCCCGACGCACCGTAGGCCAGTTCCCACGGAATGAACAGCCGCCGCTTGCCGCCGATCCGCATCCCGGCAAAACCCTCATCCCACCCCGGAATCAGCCGCCCAAAGCCCTGCGGAAAGCTGAACGGCATTGATGGTCCCAGCTTCGGCTTGCCGTCTTCGCCCATCTCCGGCTTGCCGTCCTCGCCCAGCAACGGCTCACGGTGGTCATACGACGAGTCGAACTTCTGTCCATCGTCCGCGCGCCCGTTGGCCCCAAACCAGCCCGTGTACTGCACCTTGTAAATCTTGTTCGGCTCGGCCAGAGCGCCAGTGCCAATCGTGATGTCCTGGTAGCGCAGCGAGAAAGCGACCTTCACAGGTCCCTTCGCCGGGGGCACACCGGCGGGCAGCTTGACCGCTGAGGAGCTTGCCGCCGCCCTGGCGGTATGAGCCGCGTGTGTTGCTGGCTTGGCTGTGGTTTGTGCGCTCAGGGCCGCTGTGCCCGCCGTCATCAATAAAATCAAAGCAATCCGTCTCATCGTCTCGTCCATCTCCATTGTCGTTTCATCAAAAGTGTTCAACAAGTTCAACCGCGCACGGCGACCACGTAAACCGCACCCTCACCCCGCCAGCAATCCCGCCAGCAGCGCAGTGCGCGGTGCCAGGTGTTCCACCACAATCGACTCATGCCAGGCATGAGCGCCTTCTCCCACCGCGCCCAGCCCATCCAGCGTCGGCACGCCCAGCGCAGCCGTAAGATTCCCGTCCGAGGCTCCCCCGGTCGAAGCCTCCTCCAGCACAAAGCCCAGCTCCGCGGCCAGCGCCCTCGCCCTGTGATAGAGACGCACCGTTCCGCGCCGCCGCTCCAGCGGGGGCCGGTTGATGCCTCCCATCACCGTTAACAAACAACGCTTGTCCACCGGCTTCAGCCCCGCAAATTTGCGCTTGATGCGTGGCCCGTCCGCCCTGCGCGCAATGCGTACGTCCACCTCCAGCCAGGCCTCGGCCGGAACCACATTGGTCCTTGTCCCACCGCCCGCCAGGCCCACGTTCACCGTAAGGCCGCGCTTCAGATCGGTCCAGCCGCTCACCGTCTCCACCACGCGCGCCAGCTCCAGCAACGCGCTCGCGCCTTTTTCAAAATCCACGCCCGCATGCGCCGCCACACCGCGCACATCAATCCGCCAATTGCCGGTCCCCTTGCGGGCCGTCTTGCAGGCCAGTCCTTGCGCTGGTTCAAGTACGTAGACCGCGGCGCACTCGCCAGCCAGCCGTTCGGTAATCGGCCGCGAAACCGGACTGCCCACTTCCTCGTCCGTGTTCAACAGCAGCACAATCTCCCTGCCAAGCGATCCGCTCTCCGCCAGCATCTCCAGCGCCGTCAGCGCCATCGCCACGCCCGCCTTCATGTCCAGCGTCCCAGGGCCAAACAGCCGCCCGTCACTCAGGCGGCAAGGCATCGTCTTCAGCGTGCCCAGCGGCCACACCGTGTCCAGATGCCCAAGCAGCAGAACCGGCTGCTTCGACCCGATCGTGGACTTCGGCCCGAACCGCGCCTCCAGCACATCGCCAAACGCGCGCTGGCGATGCAGCTTGACGCGCCCGCCCAAAGCCCTGGCTCGGGCCGCCACCAGCCCAACGCATGCGTCCACCGCGGCCTTCTCGTCGCTCGGCGACTCAGCCGCCACCAGTTGCTGCATCAGGCCCAGCATCTCAGCCTGTTTGCGCCGCGCCCCGGCCAGCAGAGCGCGCATGGGTACTGCAGAATCGGCTTCCGTTTGCATAAATGAACCCTTCTTCCAACCGGCGGCAGCCAGGCAACGAACACCGTGCACAAAAGCACATAATTCCTGATTATAGGCGACTTAAGTCAATCTTCCGTCCGGACTCTCCGGCTCGGATGGTGGCCTACCGTCCTCATAGTGTTGCAAAAATACCACAGTGCAGGCTTCACAGGCAGCGACTAATCTAGCGCTTGCAGATTTTTTCCACAGTTGGAGAACGTATTTTGGCTCATCCGAGCAAATCGAGTTCACAGGGGTAGGGCTCCATTCCGGTGCATCGGTCACCATGCGGCTGCTGTCCGCGCCAGCAGGCTCGGGCATTGTCTTTCGCCGTACCGACCTCGACAACTTTGAGATTCCAGCCAATGGCCGCAACGTCGCCAAGGTCAGCTACGCCACCAGCCTCATGCGTCAGGGCGTGCTCATCTCCACCACCGAACATCTGCTCTCTGCGCTCATCGGCATGGGCATCGACAATGTCATCGTCGAGCTCGACAACCTTGAGTTACCCATTCTCGACGGCAGCGCTCTGCCCTACGTTGAAGCCATTCTCAAGTCCGGCATCCGCACTCAGCGCCGCCGCCGAGAGACCATTCGCGTTCTGCAACCGGTCGAGGTCCGCGAAGGCGACAAGTTCATCGGCGTCTATCCCGGCTCCGGCTACCGCATCGACTACACCATCGACTTTCCCGCACCCATCGGCCGCCAGACAACCTGCATCGATCTCGCCGCCGAAACCTACGGCTCCGCCATTGCCGCGGCCCGCACCTTTGGCTACAAGGCTGATGAGCAGCGCCTCCGCGACATGGGCCTCATCCGCGGCGCGGGCTCGGACAACGCCATCATCCTCGGGCCCCGCGGGCCGGAGAACGGCCCCCTGCGCTTTGCCGACGAATATGTGCGCCACAAGGTTCTGGATCTGATCGGTGACCTGGCTCTCGCGGGCCGCCGCATCGAGGGCCACGTCGTAGCCGAGCGTGCCGGACACGCCATGCACACTGCCCTGGTCTCGCGTCTCATCAAGGACCGCTCAGCCTGGGAACTGGCCCACGTGCCCGTCGAATCTGCGCCTGCAGAAGCAGCCATCCCCAAGGCGCTTTCTGGTGCTGCCATTTCTACGCCTGCACTGGCAGGAATCTAAGCTCTCTAGGTAAACAGAATCCGCATCGGCGCCAAAGCCGCTACGCTTGTGCCCTCGTTCGCCAGAACCCCCGTCTCCGGATTGCGCGCAAACACGCTGATCGCGTTCGAGTCCTGGTTCGCCACCAGCATCCACCGCTCCGAGGGATCCAACGTAAAGTTCCGCGGCGTCTTGCCTCCGCAGCTCGACCGCTTCATCGGCGTCAAGCTGCCTGTCTGCGGATCGGCCTTGAACGTATACAGAAAATTATCGTCGCGATTGGCAAAGTAAACAAAGCGCCCATCCTGCGAAATCACCGTATCGCAGCCGCGCGTTGGCCCGCTGTAACCCTCTGGAAGCAGGTCGATGCGTTTCACCAGCGTCAGGCTTCCGTCCGCCTTGTGCCACTCCAGCACGTCCACGGTCGAAACAATCTCGTTCATGCAGTACGCCGTGTGACCGTTGGGATGAAAGTGCAGCGTGCGCGGACCCGATCCCGGCGCGCCCTTGTACGTCCCCGCCGGAGTCATGCCGGCCGTCTCCACGTCCGGCTTGTAAATGTGAATGCAATCTCCGCCCAGGTCGTTGATATACGCAAAACGGTTATCCGGCGAGAACGAAGCAAAGTGCGCATGCGCTGTCGCCTGCCTGTCGGTATTGGGCCCGTGATAGGTATACTTTGTCGTCCACACTGCATTACTCAGCTTGCCGTCCGTAATCCTGAAGCTCGCCGCGCTGCCACCCACGTAATCGGCGGCAATCACCATCTTGCTCGTGTGATCGACAGCCACATGGCACGTCCCCACGCCGGCCGAATTTTCCGCCGAAAGCGGCTGCAGTTCCCCGCCTTCCACGCGAAAGCTCGCTACCTCGCCCGTCGGCTTGCCGTTGAACATATCCAACTCCGACGCCGAGTAAACATACTTGTGCTCATTCGAGAACGCCAGCCACGCCACCTTGGGGACCTTCGCAGCCACGCCGGCAGCCGTTAGTTCGCCGCTCACCGGATCCCAGTCGTAAGCAAGAATCCCGTCCGGCGCGCTCGATGCCACAAACACCCGTCTGTGGCGAGTTCCGGCCTTGGGCGCGGCGGATGCATGTTTCGATCCAGCAGCGGTTGCAAGCGTGGCGGCGGAGGCGGCTAAAAGAAAGTTGCGGCGATCGAGTTTTTTCATGGCACAAAAATTCTCGCCGATCGAGCCTATAAAGCGCCAGCCCCCACTATGCGTAACAAAAGCCGGGGCCGCATCCTTGCGCCATTTTCCTGGCGCAAGGATGGGCACGCACGACTCTGAGAAGCAATTTCCATCTCTTCCTCAGTCCTGCAGCTTGAAAACCACATTCACCGTAGTCTCCACCTCCACCGGTTCGCCGCTCAGCAGATAGGGCCGGTAGCGCCACTCCTTCACTGCGTCCATCGCCGCCCGTTGCAGTATCGCCGGCCCGCTCACCACGCGCAGATTCTCAGTGCTTCCATCCCCCGCGATCGTCGCCTGCAGCACCACCGTCCCCTGCGTCCCGGATGCCTTTGCAATGGGCGGATAAACCGGCATGGTCTTCCGAATCAGCAACCCCTCCACCGCCAAACCCGAAACGCGCACCGGGCCAGTTACCCGCGCACGCACCACCGGCCGCTGGCTGTCGTCGCCAAATGGATTGAGCTCGCCGCCGGATCCGTTCCCATCCTGATCTATCGCCGCCACATTGATGTTCGGCAACGCCTCCGGCTTCGCGGCAATGTAAGAATCGTGCGGAATGACCCTCGGCGCAAAAATTTGGCCGCCCGGCATCTGGGTCCGCACCGTATCAACATGTTCCACCGGCGCCGGCTTCGGTTCCACCACCGGCACGGGCGGCGCTTCCATCAGAAACGTCATCGCCATCCGCGGCAGTGCCTCTGGATAGATCAGCGGAATCAAAATCAGCGCAACCAGAATTGCTCCGTTGAAGGCGCAGGTCCCCGCCATCCATCTGCGGCTGCGCGTGTGGATTCTGCCTGTAGATTCGAACGTGGAGTCTTCAAACATAGCCTGCCTCCCCAACTTCGATTCAGCCGCGCCGCCTGGGAGACAGAGAGTCTTCTCTGAGGCGCAACCGCCCTGCCGTTCCACGCAATCCATCTGCGTGGAGCGGAACCTCAAGGTCCGCTGCTCATCCCGTGCAGTACCACTGTGCTGATGTAGACACCGCGCTCGTCTAAACTGTTCCCGCTCAGAGCAGGAAGTGCATCCAGTGCGATAAACTCCGAAACATTCGCGGTGTTCCCGCCGGAGATCCAATGAAATTTTCCCGCCATCTTCGCTTCGTGCTCGCCGCAATGTTCGCCGCAACGCTTGTCGCAACGGACCCCGCGCCAATCCTTCGCGCGCAGCAGTCCGCCGCGCCCGATCCCGACGCCACTCTCCAATACATCCATGCCGCCTGGGACACCCTCACCCGCTCCATCACCGATTGCAAATCCCTCACCGACACCAAGGTCGCGAGCGCACCCGTCCTCTATCTCCCCGCCGGCATGCCCGCGCCTCCCAAGGTCGTAGCACTCGAACAGACCTGCCACGTCAAAGTCCTCTCTCTCCCGCGTCGCATTGAAAAGCTCGGCGACGTCCGCCCCGAGGAGCTGAGCACGCCCGGCCTGCTCTATCTGCCCAATCCCTACATCGTGCCCGGCGGACGCTTCAACGAAATGTACGGCTGGGACAGTTACTTCATCCTGCTCGGCCTTGAGGCCGACCATCGCGAAGCTCTCGCCAAAGGCATCGTCGATAATTTCCTCTTCGAAATCGAGCACTACGGCGCCGTGCTCAACGCCAACCGCACCTATTACCTCACCCGCTCGCAGCCTCCTTTTCTCACCTCCATGATCCGCGCGGTGTATGAAGACCCAGCCAGCTTCCCCGCAACGCGCGCCGGCCGAATGCAGGCCGACTTATGGCTCCAGCACGCCTACATGCTTGCGGAAAAAGACCACTCCACATGGGAGCGTCCCGAGCACAAAGCCGGCTCAACAGGCCTCGCTCGTTACTTCGACTACGGAACTGGCCCCGTCCCCGAAATGACCGACGACAGCACCTACTACATCGACGTCCTTCGCTGGCTCGTCGCGCATCCTCATCAAGGGGGCGACAGCTATCTCGTCAAGGCCGCAGAGCATCCCGACGCGGCCGAAGCCGCAAGGCTCAAACTCACCAGTTGCGATGTCCATGCCAGCGTCGTCTGCGCCAACGCGTGGTACGCAGGTTACCGTCTCAGCCACGACTACTATGCAGGCGATCGCGCCATGCGCGAGTCCGGCTTCGACACCTCCAACCGCTTCGGTCCCTTCTCCGGAGACACGCAACGCTTCGCGCCCGTCGGCCTCAACAGCCTGCTCTACCGCTACGAGCGCGACCTCGAACATTTTGCCCTGCTGCTCGGCAATGCCAGGGACGCCGCGCATTGGGATCGCCGCGCCCAACAGCGCGCCGCCGCCATTCAGCGCTATCTCTGGCGGCCCAAAGACGGCGTCTTCGCCGACTTCGACTTTGTCCACGCCCGCACATCCACTTACGCCTACATCACCTCGCTCTATCCCTTGTGGGCCGGCTTCGCCACGCGCGAGCAAGCCACAAAGATGGAGTCCAAACTCGACCTCTTCGAGCGCCCAGGCGGTCTATCCACCAGCAACACCAACACCGGCCTGCAATGGGACGAGCCCTTCGGCTGGGCGCCCACCAACTGGATCGCCGTCGCTGGCCTGGAGAACTACGGCTTCCGCACCGACGCCGCGCGCATCGCGCAGCAATTCGACTCGACCGTCGACACCGGCTTTGCCGCCGACGGCGCCATCCGCGAAAAATACAACGTAGTCGCTGGAAATTCCGACGTCAAAGTAAGCGCCGGCTACAAAAGCAACGAAATCGGATTCGGCTGGACCAATGCGATCTATCTAAAGTTCAAGCAAGTGATCCAGGAGCAAGCAGCTCCTGCAAACTAGCGGCCTTTGCGCCGGTATTCAGCGCCTGGCCCGCAAGAAAGCACGCTAGTAAAGCACGGACGGTAAATATGCCCCGGCTGGTTCGTTGTAAAGCCCCATCGTCATCAAAGTCATCATCTGTCTCACTCGAAGCCCATTCCCCAGGCACCAGCGCAACAGCTCGCTGTTCCGCATGGGCACTAGAAATCCCGGCCCGGCAAATTCTTCGGCCGCGGAGATAAGTGCGATCAGGTCGCTAGTCTCTTCTCCGACTGCATGATGAAAAAATCCGACTCCTGAACCATAGGCTTTGATTACGCCACCCCGTTCGGCCACCACTGCGATGCCCTGCGCAATCCCATCGGCAAGTTCGCCACCGCGTTCATGTCCGTGGATGCGCCGGCACAGATCGTTGCACGTGGCCACATCTTCCGGCGTCGCCGGCCGCACCTGATATCCAGGCAGGATCTTTTGCAGTGGAGGCCCCTCAAGGCATGCGAGTGGCTCGCGAATAGCGAACCCGAGCTTGGCATAGAGAGCAAGCGAGCGATTATGAAAGGCGGTCTGCACCAGCCGGATTCCTGCGACGTTCCGCTCTGCACTACGCGCGATCACTGCATCCATCAACTGCCGGCCTACCCTTCCATTCTGCACGCCGGGGTCCACCGTTACAGGACCAACACCGGCAATCGGCGTCCGCTCATCCAGGCAATTGCTGCCGATGATTTTGCCTCCCCGCTCGGCGACCACGCAGAAAAATGATGGATGCGAGAACATCCAGGTGAGAAGCCCAATAGGAGCCTCGGGGCCGGGGAAGTCGGTGGGAAAGCCGTGCCGTGCGTTGAGCGTGCCGAACGCGTCAAAGCAGATTTTGCCGCTCGCTTCCGCATCCGCCTGAGTGGCGCGGCGAATCGTGGTTGACGCCTTTTGTGAATCGGCCGAGCTTTTCGATACCGCCATCGTTGAGCCCTCTTTGCGGCCGGGAAATTCCGGCCAGGGACTGAATTTCTCCGAGTCTACCGGACTGGAAGGAGATTGCAAACTCCAATCGCCCATCGGGGGCACACGATGGGCGATTGAGGCTTGCACAGGACAATAGCAGTCTTTACTCCGGCAGCGTAACCGTGCCCGTCACGTCGAAACTCCCCGTCACAACCGGCGCACTCGTGCCCGGCTGTCCGCCGCCCACCGACACGGTGTACGCGCCCTCCGGCACAACGATCGCACCGGCTTCGGTCACCATGCTCATGGCCCGCGGATTCAACTCAAACCGCACCTTTTCTGAAGCACCGGGCTCCAGATGAATCCGCTTGAAGCCACGCAGAGCCTTCAGTGGCGCACCCGCAACCTTCGGGAAGGTCAGATATAGCTGCGCAACTTCGTCGCCCGCCTTCTTGCCGGTGTTCGTCACAGTCGCTTCGGCAACCAGCGGACTTCCCGCAGTCACCTCCTTCGGAACGCTGAGTCCGCCATAGCTGAAGGTCGTATAACTCAACCCATAGCCAAACGGATACAGCGGAGTCCCTTCAAAGTACCGGTAAGTCCGCCCCTTCATCGAGTAGTCGTCGAACGGAGGCAACTGGTCGATGCCGGTATAGAAAGTTACCGGCAGCCTTCCCGCCGGATTGTTTTTTCCGGAGAGCGTCTCTGCCACTGCCGTCCCGCCTTCTTCGCCCGGATACCATGCGTCGAGAATCGCGTTGGCATGTTGCTTGGCCCAATTGATAGCCAGAGCGCTGCCATTGGTGAGCACCACGACAACGGGTTTGCCGGTGGCAACTACGGCCTCAAGCAAATCCTTTTCAGGTTCGGGAAGAACGAGGGTCGTGCGGTCGCCGCCGAAGAAGCCCGGTTCGTTGACCTTCATCTCCTCGCCTTCGAGTTCGCTGGTGATGCCAACAACGGCAATAACGACGTCGGCCTTCCGGGCAGCCGCAGCCGCAGCCGGATCGACATTGCGATCGATTTTGGCCCACATGAGCTTGAGGTGGGGTTCGGCATTGCCGGTTCTTCCGTATTCCAGCACCAATTTGTAGGGCTTGCCCGCGTCAAGGTGAACGCGGCCAGTCAGCGTTTCTAGCCCGTGTGGATAGTTGGCGCTGGTCACGCGCTCGCCGTCGAGGGTCAGGCGAATGAAGCCGTTGGTCTCTACGCCAAGGTTGTATTCGCCGGATTCCTTGGGGGTCAACGTTGCTTCCCAGCGCACGGTGAGCGGCTGAACCGAGGCAATGTTTGCCGGAATCTTCTGCGTCGTGATGTCGGCGACAGGTTCAAAGTGCGTGCCAAGCGTGATCGCAGGCACCTGGCCCTCCTTCGCGATTTCGCCTGAGACAATGTCCTGCTTCAGATACGTGACCGTCACGCCGGGCTTGCCGTCGGTTGTGAGCAGGTCGGCGGGAACAGGCCAGGTGACCTTGCTCAGGAATCCGGTGCCGGAGACGTAGTTAATCGTGTCGGCGGCGAACTCCTTCCTGAGGCCTTCGAGAATCGAGACCGTGTGCGTCGGGATGCCGTTGTAGTTGCCGAGCAGGACCTTCGTCTGATCGGCGAGCGGACCCACCACTGCAATCTTCAGACCACTGGTCTTCAACGGCAGTACGCCGTCGTTCTTCAACAGCACCATAGACTCGTTGCCGAGCTTCAACGCCAGCGCCCGGTGCTGCGCGCTGTTCAGCAGTTTCTCGTCGATCTTCGTGTACGGCACCATCGACGGCGGATCGAACATGCCCAGCTTCATCCGCGCCGTAAACAGACGAACCAGCGCCGTATCGATCTCACTCTCTTTCAGGTAGCCTTCCTTGACCGCATCGAGATAGGGCTTGTAGTCGTGGTCGTCATGCACTTTGGCACGGAAGTCGATGCACTCGTTGTCCATGCCGCGCTGCACGCTGATGGCCGAGCCCTCCGGCTGCGTTGGCTTGTAGTGGTGGCCGTCGACAATGTTCCGAACCGCGCCGCAATCCGACACTACGTAGCCCTGGAAGTCCCACTTGCCCCGCAACATATCTTGCAGCAGAAATTGATTGGCGCAAGCCGGCTGCCCGTTGATCGCGTTATAGGCGCACATGACGGAGTCCGCCTTCGCGTCCACCACTGTGGCCCTGAACGCAGGCAAATACGTATCCATCATGTCGTGCATGCTCACGTCCACGTTGGCCTCGTGGCGCGTCGTCTCCGGCCCGCTGTGCACGGCATAGTGTTTCGGCGTCGAAATCGTGCGATAGTAATGCGGATCGTCGCCCTGCATGCCTCTCACGAAGTTCATGCCCATCTGCGCCGTCAGGAACGGGTCTTCCCCGTAGGTCTCCTGGCCGCGGCCCCAGCGCGGATCGCGAAATATATTGATGTTGGGCGCCCAGAAGTCCAGCCCTTCAAAAATATCGCTGTGCCCCGCGCGCACATCCTGCGCGTGCTTGATGCGCCCCTCGGTGCTGATCGCAACGGCCATCGTGTGAATTCCCGGCGCGTCAAAGGTCGCAGCCAGGCCAATGGGCTCAGGAAACTCCGTCGTCCCATTCACCGCCACGCCATGCAGAGACTCGCTCCACCAGTCGTAGGCCGGCACGCCCAGCCGCGGAATCGCCCGCGCCTGGTTCACCAGTTGCGTCGCCTTCTCTTCCAGTGTCATCCTGTGCACCAGGTCCGCCGCCCTCTGCTCCGCAGGCAAGTTGGGGTTCAGGTACGCCGGCTTCTGAGCATCCTGCGCTCCCGCCATCCACGCCGCACTGCAGCACAACAATCCCGTCGCCGCTATCCGCATTCCAAGCTTTTTCATACTATTCCTCGCAGTGAATCAGGCCTGCTAGGCGGTTCTTCCGCCCTCACAAAATGCAGCCCGCCCGTCGGGCCAACTTTAATGCGCTCACGAGAGCCCTGTCAAACCTGGTGGACTGGTAGAAAATCGCTTTAGAGAACTGTTTGGCAAAATCCTTAGCTGTCAAGCCCCATTCTTGCATTTGCAGCGCTGGCCACTCATTTGGAGTAACCTTTCTTCGTCCTCTTTCGTAAGGCTGGATAGAAGGGGCAAGCGGATGAGCAATGGATCGAGCAGCGTTCTGGTTGGCGAATCCAATCCCCTCGATCGATTCCGCCAGGGCGATCTGGACGCTTTCGAATCACTGTTTCGTCTCCATCAGCGCCACGTCTACGGCTGGATCTTGCGCATCGTCCGCAATCCGGCCACGGCTGAAGATCTCACGGTGGAAACTTTCTGGCGCATTTATCAAGCCCACGCTCGCTTTCAGACCAACCGCGCCTTCGAGCCCTGGGCGCGCCGCATCGCCACGCGTGCCGCCTTGGATTGGCTCCGCACCCGGCGCCCCGAGAGCGAGCTGACCGAAGAAGCGATGGCGTCGCAGAATACGCCGTCCACCGATCCCGGCATTACTGCCGAGATACGCATCAAAACCGCGCAGGCCTTCGCGCGCCTGCCGCCCCGGCTGCGGGTTGCAGCCATCCTCGCTGTCGTTGAGCAGCAGCCGCACAAAGAAGTGGCAGAGGCGCTAGGCATTTCAGTGACGGCCGCCAAACTGCGCGTCTTTCGCGCCCTTCGATTGCTCAGAAAAGATCTTGAAAGGCAAGGAATCACGCCATGAATGCACACAATAATGAGGATCGCATCCAAAATCTTCTGAGGCAGTCCTTGCCGCCTCTTGAAATCGACCCTGAGCCCAACCGCGACCTGTGGCCCGCCGTACTTCGCCATCTCGATACGCAGTCAACAGAGCAACCCCGATCGAAATGGCTTTGGTTCGACTGTGCCCTCGCCGCGGGCCTCGCCGTCGTCATTCTCTCGATCCCTGCATCGATCCCAATGCTCCTCTACTACCTGTGAGCATGATTGAAAGGAGAACCCCATGAACCCGCATCAATATCTTCGCGCCTATCTCGCCGGAATCTTCGTCCCCACCCTCATTCTTCCGCTGATGCTGGCCGGCTTTATCACCGTGCGTCTCGTTCTTGCTCTCCCCATTCCCATCGAACGCTTCATCATCTTTCCCATGGCCGTCGTTCCCTCTTTATTCGGCCTCTGGAACATGCTGTTTCTCTGGTCGCATCCGCACACACACATGCACATCGGCGCTCATGGAGCCATCCTGCCATTCCTGGGTGTGCCCACCGGAGCCTTTATTGCCAGTTCTCTGGGAATGTTGAAGATCGGCGCAACCGGCATCACCTGGTTCCAGACCTGCCATATTCCCTACGGTATTCTCGCGGTCATCTTCCTGGCCGCCGTCGCAGGCTACTACCTGGTCTGGAAATATATCGTCGGCTTCTTGAATCGCGTGTTGGGAATCGCGTGATGAAAGCCGCCTCAATTCCGATACCGAGGCATCCCGTCGCTCAAAACTCCTGATCGCCCTTCACGAGTCATCCCGCTCCGGCTTCCACTCATCGCGAGGATAGCGCTCCAGCCTGTCCTCGCGATCTTTCCGCTCTTCCTCTTCGCGGCGCTTCTCCCTCTCCTCGCGTTCCTCCCGCCCGTCGCTCATAATCCCTCCACGCCACGCCTCAACCCTCGATCGATACTTCCAATTCTCCGCATCTCAGATCGAGATGATCGCATTAACTCAGAGTAATAGCCGCCACCTCGTAGTCTTCAACGCGCGGTATCGTGAATCGTAGCGTCTGGCTCTCCAGGCTGAAGGGAACCCGCGCGCCGGCCTTGAGCAACTCGACGGATGCGACCCGCACATCCCCTGGCAGCTTCATTCTGACCGTCTGCGCACCAAGCGGATAAACCGAATGCAGCCATCCGTGCTGCGCATCGGGGTTGGTGTAGTTCAGCAGATGCACCGCATAGCCCGGAGCCGTCTCCCAGCAGAACATCTCGACGAAGCCATTCCCTGCAACATCGACAACCCGCTCGTCTCGCGTCACCCAGCGAATCGTGTTGTCGAGCAGCCGCAGCAGATCGCCGTGACCGGTAACCCAGTACGTCCGCTCAATGTCTCCGGGGAAAAAGGCCAGACGGCTTGAGCCTGTTTCGCGCAGCACAACTGCGGGCTCATCAGTATGCGACACCGGCGGATAAGCCAGCTCCGGCGGGTAACGCACAAAGCCCGGCACCACGGTGAGCAGCGGATTCGGCACTGGCTTCAAAGGAATGCGGTTGTCGGCGCCCGGAAGCCAGTTCGTGTCCGTGAATCCTTCCAGAATCGGATGCGAGCTTGTCGCGTCCGGCGCTTCAATGCGCGCATAGTACGAATTCCCGTTGCTGCCAATTGCCTCTCCAGCCTTGTGAATGCCGAACACATCCGCTAACCCGAAATCCGCCCGCGGCTTCAGATTTTCGTCGTAAAGGCCAGTCTCAAAACTCGCCACCAGCGACCCGCCTGACCGCACGTAGTCGCGAATCTGCTCGCACTGCCGGTCGCTCAGCATGGCGATATTCGGAAGCAGCAAAGCGCTGTACTTGCTGAGCTTTTCCGGCTCCAGACGATCCTCATGCACGAAATCAAAAGCATAGCGGCCCCGCAGCAGCGCATCGTAGATGCCCTGCGTTGTCTCGTGCATATAGGCGTGCGTGCGCTCCCTGCCGGCTCCGGGGTAGAGCAGCTGCGTACTCTGGCCAATCACCACGCCGATATTGGCAACCGAGCGC
>Ga0307377_10002357_pt1 | contig 22338 bp, 3 predicted proteins | sample TR3MG_FD_202535 | JGI IMG/M metagenome (GOLD analysis project Ga0307377, IMG submission 202535) | Soil microbial communities from Risofladan, Vaasa, Finland - TR-3 | ecosystem: Environmental > Terrestrial > Soil > Coastal area > Acid sulfate soil | place: Finland: Risofladan, Vaasa | collected...
ACATAGCATCTTTCTTAACTTGGTGGATATTACCCTCCTTATTAGCATAAAATCTAACCAGCCCCTCTAAAACTGCATGTACTTTAGTTCCTCCCTCACGAAATATAATGTTATCAGGAAGTTCATGCGCCTCTTTACTCTTCTTACCATATCGTTTTTCAAACACTTTCTTAGGAATATCAGATACACGCTTATGAATTTCAACACCCATAAAAGTATATCTTGCATTCTCTCCCTTAGGCTTAATTAGATTTTCATCAATAAACTTAAGGGCTGCCACAAGATCGGCCTGAGTTTTAATAGTCGTTGGATCTATTAACGCTCCACGGTGCTTGACAATATCTGCAAGCTGTTCTTTGGTCTTATTTGTTACTGCACAACTCATATTCCACACATTTGTTCTAGTTCTCCTATAGAAAGGGCATCCACAAAAGCTGTCCTTTCAGATACATTCATATAATCTAATGCTGGATAATACTTTTCAAAATTAGTTATAATTTCGTTTTTAGACCCTACCCCAGCATCTTCCTTATCAAATTCTTTAAAGTTATTTTCTGCAGTTATTTCCTTACTAACCTCTTCAATTTTATTAACATTGCGTTCAGGATTCTGTATAATAACTTTAGCTAGTTCTTTACCTTGTTTTGGTGACATAGAAACATTTTGAGTACCAAAAGCACTTCCAGCCTGCTTAAGGAATTCTTCTGCCTGAGAAGTACTTCTAAAGTACCTATATTTAACATTCCCTATTTGCCTATCAGCAAACAAACTATTCCAGTTCATAGAATCAAGAGCATATAAACTAGTATCAGTACCAAGTTCTTCAGCCTTACGAGTTAAACCCTCTAGTTCTAAGTTCATAATATTATAAGCACTTCTTTTAAAAACATCCTGAAGTCCAAATGCCTTACGAACATAAGTCCATAAAGCTTTCCACCAGTTACTAACCTGTCCCTGCTGATTTTCAGAGAGTGCAGGAGTATGTACTACATCTGTTCTGTTAAGTTGTACCATATGCTGTGCTATTAGTTGCCCAACAGCTTCTTCTTTAAACTGCTCTTCAGTAGTATAGAGATCAGCATATTTTGTCTTAACAGTATTATAGATATCATAGTTGGTAATCTTATTCATCATAGACTTCTTTAGAGGGTGTGTATCAGGAAGCAGTGCTACATATACATGAGCAGCTTCTTCTGGCAGATGATGTATTGCTAACCTACCATCAACAGCTTGTACAGTTCTCTGAGCTATATTAGCCATAGCTACCGCCTTAGGAACTTCTTTACCAAACTTATCATAGATTTTTTCCACAGACTGTAATTCAAACCCAACCGCTTTAAAGAATTCTTCAACCTTATCTCTAAGTTCTTTAGTTTCTCTTATGGTTCTCTTTTGATCAAAAGTTACTCTCTCTCCTGGTGCTTGAAAGTATAAATTTTCTAGTTCTTGGGCTAAACTCTCTCTAACAGAATCAGGTATATCTTCACGATTTAGTTCAGATAAAACCTCTTTCATCCGGTCTACTTCTTCAATACCAAACATTTGTTTATCCACCATAGAAGCAAGAGCTTGCTCTACTGCTTCCGGCCTGTCCTCAGTAATTCTATCATATTCTGAAATAGGTCCCGCCTTAAACTGAGGAGCCTTATCGTCCATTATATTAAGTCTGCCTAAATGATCATGATTGGGATTATACATACTTCTAAATTCAGATCTAGAAATATCATCAGCCATAACAGGATAATATTCTTTAAACTTAAAAGAATTTCCCATCTTAGGAATGGCTGTAAACATTATCTTACCAGTTCTAGTATTTAAACCTTTCTTAAATAATACTGTAAAGAATTGATTGTCCTTCACATAAGTTCTAGTATAGTATTGATTGTCTTCAGACTTTTCTCTATCAGAATATGGAGCCCAAGAGCTCTTATACTTAGTCCAAGAAGTAACCTTACGTCTACTAGGAACTATATCAGAATTATTCCAGTTATTACGATACATCTGCTCTTCAAAAGTCTTCATTAATTCTTGCTGTAGTTTAACAGGATAATTAGAGAATTCTTCTAGAGCCTTGCTAGCTACTTCACTATAAGCAGCATTAGGAGCATACTTAAGATATGCAATAGGAGAGTTATTTACTCCTGATTGATATAATGCGCCACGAATAAGCTTCCTAGCAAATGCCTGAACGCCTTTATCAGGATGTTCTAATAAGTCTATCCATGCAGAAGTAAACGAGTTCTGAGCGTATAAATCAGCCTTCTTATCGAAGGTAGTTACATAATCTTGTGGTGAAGTTCTTTTAGTAGATCTGTTATATTCAGCTATAACAGGCTCAATTTCATTAAGAAGTTCATTATTAATAAGAGGTTTAATGGCTAATAATTGTTTAGCAGTACTAGTCTCTGAAAATAAAGTATCTTCATAATCATTGTGTACCTCATCGTAGCTACGTCCAGTAGTTTCAATTAAGAATGTTATAAAATCACTTTCTATGGTCCTTAAAGCAACAGCACGTTTATTGGCCCCCCATATCTTTTTAGTAAATGGTTTTACAAACCTTTCATAGAAAAATGAGTTTACTTCCGGGTACTTCTTGGTGATGAACGCCCAAGAATACATTTTTCTGGTATCATCTCTAACAGTGTTAAATGTACTAAGTAATGGATTAGATTTCATTAGGGCCTGTATATCCTCAGGATCAAAGAATCCATTATCCATAAGTTCTTCTTGTATAGCAATCTTAGATTCCATGGCACTAATGCTGGGCTCTAAATTAGAATCTCCATTACTTATAGTGTTGAGTTTACTTAACTGATTAGCGAAGAACTCATACATTAAGAAATTATCCAAAACTTGAATTTGCTCTTTATTAGAAAGCTTACCCTTTAACGTTGCCTTACTTAGAGGAACATAATCATATTCATTAAGTTTTCTTTCAAGTTCAGCTTCAGCTTTGGTCCTCTCAGTAGTGCCCTCAGGAGCTTCAAAATATGCTTTATAGGAAGCAGCCAAGGTCTGCTCATATGTATCAGGAACACCTTGAATACTAATAGATCCTAACTTATTTAATAAAGCACTCACTCTATCATCATCAAATCCTGGATTTATTTCTTTACTGGTTCTCCAAGAAAGGCTTTTAGACTTCTTTTGTATAGCAAGATAATCTAGTATGATATCCTGAGTCATAAAATGAGCTAATGTTTCTGCTCCTACACCTTCATTTCTACCAAATCTATTTAAAAAGGCCCATATACCAAAAGCATCAGTGCCAGTATTCAAGTAAAATACCCGTGGATCTTTAGCAACATCAAGAAATGATGTCATAAATTCAGATAAGTTCTGAGATATCTTTCTACCATCAGAGTCTTCTAAGTGTCCGCTAACGTATTCAACAAAAGGACTATCTTCTTTAGATATTGTTTGCCCCTCAAAGAATAATTTTACTAACTTACTTTTGATTGCAACGGGGGTTTGTTGATGTGTTGCGTTAGATTTATTATGTATAGCAGCTAGCCCAATAACAGCCTTACCTCCCCAGAACTCAGCGGCCCTCTGGAAGTTATACCACATTTGAGTTGCCTTACTCCAGTTTTGAGTACTATTAGCTTGTTCTAAGTTAGTTTGCTTTCTTTTGACAATAATATCATCTGCTAGTTTTTTAATATACTTATCATCATTAGGAGTAAGTAAATCATTAAATCTTCTAGGATCAAGTAGGGTAGTAAAGGCTATATCATTAAGTTTATCTTCATTATTATCTTTATATATAAGTTTACCACCTTCTATCTTCATATTCTTCAGGTAGGTAGTCATCTTATCAATGTCAAAGTCAGAACCTGCTTTAACAGTAACTTCGTGAGGCATTAAAATTTTACTTCCCATATAAGCAGGTAAGAACTGCACTATATTCATAGCTTCCATAGAGTTCAGTCCCTGTACAGGAATACGTACACCAGAAATATTTAATGCTTTATCAATATCTCCATAAATACTACGTAATCTAGACCAGTTTCTCTCTTTAATAAGGCCGTTAAGTAAATCTAATCCACCTTTTTCTTCTACAAGTCTTGTCCATTCCTTAGGAAGTGGTACAGCTACTTGCATAGCTACGGTTTCATTCTCATTTCTCCTATAGAAATTAAGATCATCACCAAAGTATAAGTAAGAAGACTCCTGAATAAGGAGTTCTCCATTAGTCTCACGATGAATAAGTTTATTTCTAACCATAGAAAGCAAGACCTCTTCAATTTTATTCTTGTTGACAAGAATATCAAATACTTTAAGTTTAGTTTTAATAACCTCTTTAATACCATCAATAGCATTATAGGGCATAGCTCTATTCCAGAATGCTTTCTCTAAAAGATTTCCAAACCTTTCAGCATTTTCTTCAGTTAATTCATATACACCCTCAGAAGTTTTAGTAAGTCCTGAGTCAGAGATTAGGGTCTGAAAATCATTCTGAGCTATTTCCTTTATAAGATTATAATACTCATCGTATAAATCAGATTCAATAACCATATCTCCTAATTTAAACATATCCAAGAATTCCAGGCGTTCTCTCTGGGTAGATCTAGTAACACTACCTTTAGGATCTTCAGCTATATTAAGTTGAATACCAAACTCATCATAACTCATTTCTTGTATAGCAGTAGTTGCTTCATTAACAAGTTGTGGTTTACCTTCTGAATCTAATAATTGATTAGTTTGCCCTTCATGTAACAAATGAGTTACTTTATCAGCAGTTACAAATCCAAAAGCACCTACGCCCTCTTGTAACATAGATAGATGGTGCTTCAACATATCATCATTTAGAAGGCTCGGAAATATAGGAGCCATTGATAGCTTATAAAACTGAGTAGCATTTAAATCAGATACATTAGCTATATGCCCAAATGATTGTGGCTTAAGTGGTGGTAATGGAGTCATTTCTTCTTGAGATATAACTTTACCAGCATACATAGGGCTACTAGGAATCTGTCCATTAGTATGATCATAAAAGATTCCACCCTCTGCAATAAATATTCCTTCATCAAGTGGGAATACCTTCAGCAATTCTGGATTATTTAGAACCTTAATAGCCAACTTCTGCATTTCATACTGGTAAGTTTTTTCATTACCCTCAAACCAACTACCATCACGTAGCATAATCCCACGATATTCATCTAAGGTAGCCCATACCTGAGCATCTACACCGTTAGCTTTAGCATACTTACTAGATACATTTTTAATTAGATCTTGATCTACTTTATTAATAGACTTTGTAATATCAGCGTATACAATCTTACGCATAGTCTTACTGTGTGGTCTTCTATCAAATCTTTTATATCGTTCATTTATTTGATCAATATACCATTGATCATTTATTAATTTTTGTCGAGTTGAAGCAGCCCCTGTAGTTCTCTTATGGAAGTTATCTACATTACTGTACATAGCAAGATCACCAAAAAATATCTTTAGTTGCTCTTGATTTCCTACCCAAGAATTATAAGACGCAACTCTAGCAAGCTGTCTCATCTCTTGAGCAGTTATTTCTCCTCGTACTATATTTATACCTGCATCAGCCACTAAAGAAGTGTCAAGCCCTGGTATAATATATCCAATAACATTACCAGAATCATCTTTTTTTGGAATAATAACTCCACTTTCAGTTAAAGATTCAATATTTAAATCAATGTTCTGTTTATTATATTTACTAATAATCTTGTCTAATAGTGCTTTATTCTCTGAAATATAATTATCAGATAATTCCTCTAATTCTTCATTACTAAGTTTTATATCTGGCTCAACATTATCAGATATAAAATCGTTAAGACTAGTAAGAGTGCCTTTAAATCCTTTAGTGAATGCTTCATCAAAAAGATAATCAAAAGATCTTAATCCTTGGGCATTAGTACTATAGTTAGCCAAGTTACTTCCTACTTTATTAACTAATAGTGCAAAACTAGTAGCTAATTCATCTTTAAGATAATTATAAGAATCGGATAAGAATCTACCATCAGTAATACCATAATTAGTTGCATCCATTTTAAAGGCATACTCAAGCTTTCTATCAGCAGCTCTAAGCATGGGTATAGTATTGTCTAGAATACTATTAAATAGCATTGCTTTGTAGTCTGTATAAGTAAGTTTAGAAGTATCAACACCAGAAGTATTATTTTTAGCACCTCTAAGTAAAGTCATTTGTAATTTACGGCCCTCTCTTATACGCTTAAGCCACAGTGACTTTGCTCCAAACAAATTATCAAACAGATACTGTGAGGAAGAATTGGTTTCTCCTGTCTCAGCAACTTCATTAAGTTTAGTAACAGTATTAGAGATGTGTGAGTTAAGAGTAACACTATATTCAGATCTACCTTCTTGGTTAATAAACATAAGATCTGCATCATTAGGTATTACAGTAGCAACATATTCTAATAAAGCCTTTGTCTCTCCTTGACTTTCAATAACTTTAGGATTAAATAAGTCCTGTAAAGTAACATCTTCTTTTTCAGCCTTAAGTTGTTTGGCAGTCTCATTTACGTAGTCATATAGAATAGAAAGATTATCTATATTATAAATGTACTTATCTAAGTTAAGACCAGTAGCTTTAAGAATAGCATAAGCAATATTCATTTGTTCTTGCTCACTAGTAGCCTTAATCATATTAATAGCATTCTGTATATAAGATGGTTTATCTACGATATATTTACCATCCTTAGTTTTCTTAATAAGAGAATTAGGTTGGCCTGCCTCTGCTTTAGCAGTATTCATCCAAGAGTTCTTAAGAACTTTAGTATCTTGAATATCTACAGCATTAATAACAGACTTTCTACCATCATTTTCAAAAACAAAAATCTTAGGAATATTCTTATTATTACTAAATGCTTTATATAATTGTACTAATAGAGTAAGTTGTGAATCAGATACATCTTTAATATCATTATTATCCAAGGGAACTCCTAGTCTATTTAAGAGATGGTCTATCTCAGGATATCCCGATAATCGTAATCTTTGTAATTCATCTACCATTCCCCAGAAAGTATCTATATTAGATAAACTATTCTTAAGGATATTCATAATCTTATTATAAGCAGCAGTGGAATTAGTATCAAAGTCTGACCAAGTTAAATCAGTTGTACCCTCTCCATTTCTAGTAACAGAAGGAAGGCCAGCTATAGTTAATCTAATAGCATGAGGAGTAACAGTATTCATAGACACTACATTGCTCTCAAAGAAAGATGGAGAATCTGAAATTCTTTCATCATCTTCAATAAATTCTCTAATATCTAAATCATATTGAAAAACATAATCCCTATGACTTTTAACAGCGCTTTCCCAATTTCTCAACAGACTAGCAGCAGCAGAATTAAAATCTACCGGAACATCTTCTACCTCAGGAATTCTTCCTTCAGCCATAAGATCTTCAGCAAGTTCATCTTTGTAGTCTTGTTTAAGTGCATCATATAATTGAGACTGAAATTGTTTATCTTTCTGCAGTCTAAATATACCATCCTCAGAAATAATCTCAGTGGGCCCAAATAGCTTTTGGAAGAACCTAAAGTTCATATCTTTTACATATGCAGTACTTTCTCTCTCTGATAGCTCTCCTATTCTGTTAAGAGTTTCTTCAGACCAACTTTTACGATCTACTAAATTAAATTCTTTTGTATTAATGTCTTCAAATAAAGTCAGGGCTTGGCTGGGCTTATTAAAGCTAGTCCCAAACATTCCATTAATTATTTGAAGTAAGTAGTCAAGAATCTTTTGAAAGGTACTCTTTCTAATATCAACTGTACTACCAAATTTATAATTACCATCAGCCATCATATACTCACGAAATTCTTCAGCAAGTATCTCTTCAATTTCTGCATCAGTAGCTTTAGGTTTATTTAATACTTTTCTAGTCTCCACATAGAGCGAATTACTTTCCTCAGAAGATAAGAATATCTTACTTACTACATGAAATGCTTCGTGGTATTCTGTACCAACAGCGGCTAAACTACTAAGAAGAACTTTAGATCCTTTATAAAACTGTCCCCATGCTCTACCATCTATTAGGCCGGCCACCATCTCAACAGGAAGGCCAGGAAATTTTTGTTCTAACCATTGACGAGCAGCAGAAATATCCATGGCTTTATATCTAGAAATATCATTAACTAATCTATAGATATTATTATCATTGCCTTGTTTTTGATATGCTCTAAAGGCTCTAGTCTTAGCAGCAGACTCAGAAGCATCTTTTAAATAGTAATCGTACTTAGTAGGATTATTTTCTTTCAGCCATGCCCAATAAGCCTCTGCATCTACAAATCTATTGGTAGGAGGTGCAGGATCATCTTGTTTTAATACTTGATCAGAAGTATTATTCTGCGCTTCAGATGCACCATGTATTACTTCTGCAGGATTAGTGGGCTTCCAAGTATCTTCAGTTGGAGTATTCTCTACTTGTGTATTTTGCTTATTTAAACTAGCCAGTATTCCGCCACTAGCGGGAGGTGGTTCAGAAGGAGGGGGAGGAGTTTCTGTGGTAGTAGTAGTAGGTTTGTTTAAACTGGCTAGTACTCCGCCAGCCTGAGGAGTAACAGGAGCATTTGTAGCCCCCATAAGAATCTTAGCATGTACAATATTAGTAGGCTGCGCCTGTAAGCGACCTTCAATTTCTTGTTGTGTAGGAGCATGAACAAGTCTAATAGCTTGATTCATATACTGAGGGGCCTTAGTAGAACCCACCTCTGTACTTGCTCTGGGAGTAATATAAATAGTTCCTTTAGGAGTGCCCTTAGAACTAAATAAAAAACCCTTGTAACCACCATCTTTAGTTTCCCAGACGGTTTCAGTCTGTTTCAGACTATTATCAACTTTAAACTCTGTAAAGTTCTCTGCCTTTAAAGCCTTGAAACTAAAGTTCCAATACTTATCTTTAAGAAATTCTTTAAATTCAGCGAGGCCTTCATTATTTGTAAGTTGCTCTTTGGTTACTTCTCCTTGATCACCAAACAATATCTTAGTAAATTCTCCGCTACGTAATCCTTTAAGCCCTGAAGGACGTACAAATGCCATTCTATACTTAAGTTTACTTTCTTCAACAGTATTAGTCATATTAAGAATAATCTTAATATAAGTTTCTATCTGTGTCTTATTCTCAGGATCATTAGCAAGATATCTAAATAGGTTAACTATATCATCAACACTGTTAGTTGAATCTAATGTTTTTGGAGTAACAATCTCTAGCCTACTACGATACTTAACATACCCATATCCAGCCCTAGGGCTAAACTTAGTACCACTAAGCTTAACAGTAGCATCGTCTTTATCATATATCTTAAAACTAAGAAACTGAATATCTTTATCTTCTTTACCAATAGCCTGCATTACCTCTTGCTTATCAGCATTCTTATAGTTCTTTGCTCCTGGAGCAATAGAATCTATATTAAAAAATCTAGAAGTACTTTTAAGTTCTTCACGAACTTTAGCAAATCCTTCTGCAGACTTTTCTAAAGTGGCTTGAGCAAAGTTATTAGCTTGTTTCTTAAGTTTCTCTGGAGCATCTTCAAGTTTACCCTGAAGTTTAGATTCTTTTAGTAATTCTTTAAGCTTGGCTTCATAGATATTTTTAAGACTAAATCTGTCATAGTTTCTAGCAGTTTTAATATCACCAGAAAGTAATGAAGTAAAGAATATATCAGTAGCATTTTTAGCAGTAATATCTCCTTGGGCATCAGCACTTAAGAGGTTGACAGTCATCTTACCATCAATTTCCTTACGTTCATATGCAACTACTTTAATATCTTCTTTAGCAGTTTCTACAGCTATTTCAGGAAGTTTCTGTAATTCTTCATAAGATTTAAATCCATATTCTTTTCCTGCCCAAAACTTAAGTTTAGTTCTAAGAGGATGACTTTCTTTAAAATCAGCAACTGTACTATAACTAAAAGACTTAAGCAAGAATTTCTTCTTACCTTTGAACTTACTTTTATTACTAGTAAATGTCCAATAAGCGTAGTCTCCTACAAACCTTTGCCAACGTATCATATCATTGATATCGCTATCAGTGTAAGTATCCCCATACTTTTGAGGATTTAATAATACATCTTGATTACTTGTAGTATATAACCACGATTTCTCATCCACAAATGGGTGCTTAACCCCTTCTTCAAATCCTTCAACTATCTTCCTCTCAGAAGAATTTAGATTTTCATAAGTATCTTCAAGAGTACCAGACTTAGCAGCCTCTTGGTCTATATTAGTAGACAGTAATCCCATAGATTCCAAATAGTTTTTATAAACTTCTTGGAACTTCTCTTTAACTTTATTTCTTTGACTATATGCTAGTTTAAGCCTATCTTTTTGAAAATCAGCATTAAATGCTTCCGAAGCAAGAGCAGCTATAGTATCCTCTGTTTCACGAATTTTATTACGTAATGCTATTATATTGTCTAAAACACCGTCTATCTCATTAAATTCATCAGTAAGTCCATCAGATGCATGAAGCGCTGCAGCAATGGCAGATGCTTCAGTAAGAGCTTTTTCTGAATCACCCATCTCAGGATTATTTCTAATGAAAGCAATTCTATCAGATATACCTAACAGCCTAGCAGCCGTTGTATTATATCCTCTCATAAGAGTACGAAGCTTCTTTAAATAATTATCAGCAATGTTTAGTGCAGAACTAGAGGCATCTATTGTAGCATTAGTTTGATCTATCTGTTCTTTAATAAGATCTATAGTGGTATTAAGAATGTTTCCCATTCTTTCATCAGAAGTACTAACAAGGACCTGCTCATTTTCTTCCTGAAGTTGTTCCATTCTTACAACTCTATTATCTCTGGCCTCTTCTAGTCGTAGAATAGTATTTCTGGTGTACTCTATTTCTTGCTGAATTTGATCAGCATTTAGATACATTTGAGTAATACGACTGCCCCTACCGCGTAATACTTTAATAGATTCTACTCTAGTAGAACCTTTACGAGTTAGTTTAGTACCATATTTCTTTAGACTTTCAAGCTCTTTTTGTTGTAACTTTTCTTGTCTTTCATACAATTCTTGTATATAATCAATACCTTTAGTAATACGGCCCTGCAATCTTAAAACACTATTTTGATAAAAATCTATTGCTTCTTTTAAAGCGTCTACTCTACTCTGTAAGTGTCTATCTTTAATTACATCGTCTACTGATTTCTTAACATCAATCTTTTCAATCTCGTATTGTTCATCTCTGGTATATCCAAAGGTATTATCAGCGTTAATAAAAGCAGTTCTTCCATCAGTATCTTTAACGATAAGATTTCCTTGTTGGGTATCAGCTCTACCAGGAACAATACTTACAGTAGCTTTCTGAATATTACCTTCTTTATCTTTATAACTAACCTCAAGTTCTGAAGAATGTACAGCATCAAACTCCTCAGCTCCTACCTTAACAGTCTCATGTTGGGTATGAATATCATATAGTCCTTGTAACTTAGGATCAAGTCCAGCAAGAGATTCATTCTTCTTAACATTACTCTTAGAATCTTCAAGATCTTTGTCAGCCTGTTGCTTCTTTTGAATTAATTCAAAATAACCTTTTTGAAGAATAGTTTTGTTGTATAAATCTTTCTCACGAATCTTAGATTCTTTAAGACTTTTCTCATGAACTTCAAAATCTTCTATGGCCTTATTAATAGTATCAATATCTCCAGCAGAGAGTTTATCTTTCTGCTCCTTAAGAGATTCTTTATATCCTTCTATAGTATCATCCGTAGAAGTAATAGGAACTTTTTGTCCGCCTTTATCATACTCACTAAGTTCTTTCTTAATGAGATTCATTCTACGAATATAATGATCCTGACTAGCAGCCTCAGAAAATTTACTATATTTTACAGTATTACTATATTGATCAAAGATAGCTTGATCTGCTTTATCATGTTTAATATTAAAATTAGGAGAATGTCTTTGCTCAATCTTATTAACAATTTTATTATATGTTTCAGCCTTTGTAAGTAAATCAGCTTTAATATCATTTATATCACCAGGATCAATACCAGTTTCTTCTTTAAAAGCAGCGGCATCTTTTTCAGCCATATGATTAATATGCTGCTTAAGTAGTTCGTATCCTCCAGGTTGTTGTAGGAAGGGCAGCATATAATCAAAATCATCTTGCTGCTTAAGGTATTCATACATTTCTCTTTCACCTAGATGAGCAGCAGCAGCTCTTTCTGCCTTACGTTGAACCTCCCTCATTGCATGAGATCCAGCCTCTTTAACTTTAAGGGGATCTAATTTATATCTACCATCTTCTTCAACAGGATTACCCGCCTCATCTCTTTCTACGAGATCCATAAAAGTGCGGTATCTATTGAGATAGTTATTTTGAAGAAGAGAATGAAGTCCGGCAGATTCTTTACGATCTTGCATACCTATAAACTTAGCAATACCCTTACGAGTCTTAGCTGTAGTTCCTTTAAGCATTTGCTCTTCTTGCTGTAGATCACGAACAGAACTTATAGTAGTCATACCTCCACCAAGTACAGCACCCAGGAAGATATTCTTTTGCATTTCAGTCTCAGTGATATTGTCTAAGTAAGTCTCAAGAGTGCCTAAAACACTATTAAAAATATTCTCCTGTTCTCCATCAGCAGCCTTTTCTTTAGCATATTCTGCAGAAGCATACTGCATACCTTCTTCAAAGAAACCTTCCATGCCAATACCCTTAAGAGCATTAGTAACAATTTTATTAGCTTTGAAGTATTTTGGTCTAGCAGCTACATCTGTAAGTAGTTCTCCCGTTTCTTTATTAATAAGTCTACCAAGTCCTGCTTTCTGTGCTGCTTTAGATACATTAGTTGAAGCAGCAGCGGCCCTATTAAATCCACCAAATAGCCAACGTTGTTGTAATAAATTAGGTCCTAACAGAATTAAGAAATTAGCCTTCATGGTATTTGCAGCGGCCTCTCCAGCTTTCTGCTTATCACCCGTTTGAGACATCATATCTCTATATGATTCACCGGCCTCTGCTCCTGCCTCATAAAGAGTATTAATAGTAGCAGCAGCCATCATATCTGCTTTACTTATAGCACCTAAAGTAGCTGAAAATCCTGGTTTAACTAACTTAGGTAAGTTAGCAATGCCTTTACCAACCTTTAAGGCTTTTAAAGCTTGACCAGGAACTAACATAGATAGGAGAAATCCTATACCATCGGCCCCCTCATTGGCCCAAAATGAAGATGAAAATATATTTGCCATTAGGCCTCCATCTTGTACAGATTTAGGTGTAAAGACGGGCATAGCTTCTTTAACTTCTTGTTCTGCACCCTGTACAGCTTGAATCCATCCATTATCAACCATCTGTCCAATCTCAGAAGGATCAAAACCAGTAGCAGCCCACATACCTAAACCACCAAGGTATCCAGGAATCTGTGCAACTTCGGATAATACTTTAGTTCCAATTCTAGGGATCATATATGCTAACCGTTCAGCAACAGTTTGGTCTTGAGCAAGTCTTTCATTAAGATCACCAAAGTAAGGATCATATCCTACGCCCAATCTTCTACTGGCAGACCTTGGAACATCACCTATAGGCACAGTAAGTACACTGGGCTGGACAGTGCTTGTAGTAGGATCATAAGCAAAACCCATTCCCTTCATTAAATCTGCTGAAGAGATTTGAGGAATATCTCCTGGTGTAGTAGGATCTATAACTGTATTTCTTTCCTCAATAAGCTTCTTAGTACTATCTTGTAATGCCATATTATTCAGATTTTGCTAAAATTCTAGCTATTTTATTGTACTCTTCTGGATTATTTTCACGCATATATTCTGTATAATTGTAAAAATCTACTCCCTTGCTTTGATCTAAATCTTCATAAAATTTAGCCATAGCCATAGTTAATAGAAAATTAGGAGTTCTTACAATGGCTTCTAATGGTTTTCCATCCTCTGTAGTTCCAGAAACTAATAACGACAATCCTAACATCGGATGTATATTCATTCCACCAATCGCACGATCTTTTTTAATCTTATCTAAATTCTTTTGAGAGGCTTTATCAATACCTTCCCATTGAGCAACAGTCTCGTCAAATTCTGCATCAATCTGATCTGAAATTTTATTAATAGAAGTAATATGTTTACCAGAAGCAAGTCCTATCTTATCAATATCGTCCATTACTAGGCCTTCTTTTTCAATAGTTTCTATAAATGTACTTTGAATTTCTGCAAGATCTTGTTCTGCAGTATTTCTACTAAGATCTATATCTTCTCTGGGCTGTATAGCCCCAGACCTAGCAGCATGTCCAATATTACCAAACTTACCTATACGTTGTTTACTAGCAGAATTAACTTGCTTTTGCAAATCTGCCATACTTTCATATCCTTTAGCTACTGCCAATGCATTAGATAGAGGTGCAAAATAACCACTATGTAAGTCAACCATTTCTTTGGGAGCCTCTACAACTCTTCTAGCTGTCATCATATTACTAGGAACTCCAGTAGGAGCATCATACGCAGGATTTCCAACAGCTTGTCGCTCTGTTCTACCAATAGCACTATATGCACCTGTCCTAATAGCATCCGTAACAGCCTGTTGATCCTTAATACCTGCCAGTTCAGGCATAGAATTATAAATTTCTTCAACCATCATCTGCCCCTCTTTAGTTCCAAGAAAATCATCAACTTCTTCAGGAGTACCAAAACCTCTTTGATCCATATGCTGTATTAATCTACCACCAGCAGTATCTTGCCAAGCTCCAGGCTTTCTAATAGCATTAGCCATGGACTTAAATACATTAACGCTGGCTGCAGTTATATCTTGTTTGTTAATTGGGGTATATTCAAATGTAGCACCCTCTTTCCAATCATTAAGTCCTACATCTGTAGGATCTCCTACTGATAAGAAGTTAGCACCAAGCCTACGTTTATCTTGTTGGTAAGTTTTAACGGCTTCTACCTTCTGTTTATTAAAAGCATAGAAAGGATCTCCCCTTTCTTGGCCCACCATAATAGCAAGTTCATTAGCAGCAGCACTGTAGTCTCCGCCATATTTATCTTGTACAAGTTTATTAACTTTGCCCTTGAAGGTTCCAACACGCCCCTCAAGTTCACCTCTATCATAAGTTTCAATATCACCCATTCTAGCTAACTCTTGGGCTACCCCTTGATTAGCGGCATCAAACCTCTGCTGTCTACCAGCTACGGCCTGGGTTAGTCCGGCCTCTGATTCTGGCCTATACATTGAATATATAGGAGGTCCTCCTGATTGTCCAGTAGGAACTGAATTAGCCATTCTATTTGGGCTTATCCCCTGATAATATCTTGCCATAATTAATCTACTTTATTACCTTTAAATGAAGTCTTTCCTTTTTGTCCCAATATCCATTGTAATGGAGTAGGTTGTGCAAATTGAGCATTAGGAGCTCCTAACTGTCTAGTTTGTTGATCATTTCCATAGGATACATTATCACCAAGATAACTAGCACCTATCTTCAACCAGTTAGATAGTGGATCAGCATTACGAAGTTGTTCCCTATATTGATTACGTAGCATTGTATTATATGCACCCTCTTGGCCTCTCATCTGAGCATTAGATAATCTGGCTTGTTGTGTAGCCTGCATATTAGCCATATTAGTTTGTTGTCTTAATTGAGCATTAGTAGTAGCTTCATTTTGTATACTCTGACCAATCTGTTGGCCTGCTGCTCTCTGGATACCCAATCTTGAAGCTCCAATATTAGCAGCGGCTTGTCCACCACTAAGTCCTAAGTTACGGGCCGTTCTAGCAGCAACTGCAGATCCCGTAGTAGCTTGTTCTCTAGCCATTGCTCTCTCAGGAGCAAAGCTTACTTGTTCAGCAGCAGCTCTAGCTGGCACAACATCTGGACCCATATCAACCTCTTCAACAGGATTTTTCTTAAGTCTATTATAATCTCTAGTAGCAGCTAGTCCAGAAAGAATATGTCCTGCAGGACTTAGTAAGCTTGCAAGATTAAATCCTTCCCCACCCATTGATTTATTTGGGTCCATAAATGTATTACTAGTGTCTTGAGTTCCAAGTGGACCCTGTCCAGCATTATAGTTACCATAAGCACTAGTAACAGCTCCTGGCTGTCCTTGTATAGGACTCATTGGTTTTCCATAAGGAATTGGTTGTGCCTGGGTTGAAGCCTGTCCTCCCTCTGGTAATCCTAGTCTACTTCCTCCAGCAATAAATGGTGAGCCCTGTACTGAATAAGGAAGTGTTAGTGGAGATGCTTGGATACCAACAGAAGATCCTCCATAGGCCCCACTAGATGTAATAGGCCCCTGATCTTGTCCTTGATTTTGTTGCCAAGGAAATGAAAATCTCCTATCTTGATACTGCTCTTGTTCCCATGGGTACATAAAAGTACCATCACCATATTCAGGAAGATCACCGCCCTCTTCCATCATACGTCCACCACGTTTATATTTTTTTACTGATTCTTGCTCTTCTGCAATTGAATCTAATCGTAGATTCAGTGCTTCTTTAGCCATCTTATCAGCACCATTAAGGTCTTTGCCTAAAGCCTTCTGGAAGTTCTTTTGTACTTTAGCAACCTGTTTAGCATGTCCAGACTTCTTAGAATATATAAATACTCCTTCGCCCGTGTGTCTAGCTATCTCTCCACCCTCTACTAGGGCTACAGGATTCTGCTTAGTGACTCTAATAGGATTGCCTGTGTGGTCTACAGGAATTCCTCTCTGGGCACTATCAGCATGAGAAGGACCATTATAACTAAGAAGTCCTCCATTAGCAACTACAGGTGCATATACAGGAGCCTGTGGCATAGCATTTAATTTATTTTGTACCATAGTGTCTCTACGTTCTTGTTCATTAAAGTCAGCACCCTGAGCTTTTTGATCTTCTAATAGTTTTGCCTGATCTGCGGCTCGTGCTTCTTCAGCATTTTTAGCAAGTTTTTCTTGACGATGCCCAAATATTCCTTTAATAAGTCCTATTCCTCCACCAATAATTGCTCCTATTGGAGAGAGTACACCAGCTCCGGCTAAAGCACCAGTACCAGCACCTATAGCCGTTTGTGCTAAAATACCTCCAAGCCCTTCTTCAGGCAACTGTTGTACATCAGATAACCCAGCAGATGCTTCAGCGGGATTTAATTGTATTTGTCCTGTTATAGTCCCACTCATTCCAGAAGTTAATGGACCCCCTTCTACTGGATTGTTTCTTGCTTGCCTTGCTTCAATTCTCTCCCTAATACTTTCAACGCCTGACATACCTGGGCCTATCATACCTGATGATTCAAACATTTGAAGCATTCCTCCCATATCTTTTTGAGGTAAATAATATTTTATTTTAGGTTTATTTTTATTCATAGTTGTTTGTGTTAAAGTACCTCCAGACCTCTTCTCTTCTAAGTATTGATAGGGCCCCATACCAATAGATATTTCACCTTTACCCGACTGATCAGATCTAAGTCTAGGCATAATCATACTTCTAATTCCAAATTTTTGTTTTGTTACTACATCTTGATCTTTTCCAACTGTCCCTGTGGGAGCATATCTATTAAGAAGATTCCAATAATCGGTTGAATCGGCCCCAAGAGATTTACTAATTTGATCTGGCTGAATAGCTAAATCTCCATATTGGTTAATGGCATCCATGCCTCTATCTGAGGTATTTAATATAGTCATAGGGTCTTCAAGGCCCTGTGCTTTATTAAGTATATCTCCTACAGGTACATTAGGGTAAGCCTTAGCAAATTCACCAGTAAGTTTGCCCTGATAATCTCTTAATCTAGTAAGATCATCAAACCTTTCACCTATACCATGTTTATAGGTAGACTCTCTCATTTGACTATACTTAGGATATAGTCTTGCCATTTTAGCATATAAGGACTCTTTAGTGTCCTTCTTCTTATTTTTCTTAGGGTCAGGCATAATACAAAGATAATTAATTTATATTTAACTTCCAAACAATTATACACCAATCTTCTACCTAATCTTAGTAGGAGAATAATCAGTAATTAGTGGATGTAAAACATATTTATAGTTATTGGAATTATCAGTAAGTGTGATATCTAATTGTAAGTAGTTATCTCTAAGCCTCTTATCACTAGTATCTCTTAATATATTGTTTCTCCAAGTCCTAATCCTTTGTTTAAAAGTAGTAAGTTGAGCACCTGTCTGAGTGCTAGTAGAAAGATCTATAGAATCTATAGTAGTATTAGGTAGGTGTGTTTTACCATTATATACATTTGTTAAAAACTCTAGTACATGATACGTAGCTGTACGCATCTTAAGAGGATTAACTATAAGTGATATAGTACTATCATAAGCAACATCATAGAAAGTACCATACTTACCTATATTGTGCCTATACATACTACCTTCATTAGAAGACAAAGACAGTACAACATCTCCCTTAGAGATAAATTTAGTTGTAGTAAAGTCCTGAAATGGTGCAAAACTATCTGTAAATAGACTATATACAATAGTTCTATCATCATATAAGTTAGTATCTTCATGGAATAAAGAGAAAAGTACCTCTCTATTCTCCTTATCATATACTCCTACTACATTAGACATCTCTCGCTCATTAAAGAAAGTTTTCATTCCTTTAATTTCAGAGAGAGCTTGGACACCTTCAGCAGCTATTCTTTTAAGGTCTCTACTATAATTGTCATAATAATATAGTCCCTGCTCAGTCGGCACAATAGCGTCATAGAAGTCAGTACCACTATTAGTAGTTAGATAGTCATATCTTTCTAATACTCCACCAGAGCCAATAGAGAGGCTTTGTGAGGTATTACTTGGGAGTACTTCTCTATCTAGTACAGATACCTTGCTTACAGCGAATGGTTGGAATGCAAATAGATCATTGTGGATTGCAAGTAATCTAACTACTTCACCATAGTTACCATCCATATCTAAATAATTATTAGCTCTGAATTTTAACCAACTGTCCACATACTCTCCAGCAATTTTCTGATCAGAATATCTTATTCTAGTATCATACGATACTACCCTATTGAAATCAAAAGGAGTAGGTATGAATTGTCTGGATACATCTGCAGTAGAATATACAGAATTATATCTATATAAATCAAAGTTAGTGGGATAATATACGGGATAATTTTGTATTCCCCAGGTAGCACTCTCATTTAAATGATAATTAGGAGTAGTAGCACTGTCTCCAAATGATACTTGATTCAACAGTGGATCTAATCTCCAATCTACATTTATACTAGATATGGTTGGAAAAGTAATTAAACTTTGTCCAGAATCATTCTCTGCATCATTGATATACTCAGGATCATATAGATTTTTTAAATAGGAGAAATATGAGTAATACACATCTCCGCCCCTAATATAGTTTGTATCATACCCACCCTGATCTATTCTATCTATAAATGGACTACAGGGTATATATGTAGATAAACTACGTTGTGAATAAGTAGATCCTCCATACATACCCAACCCTAAATTTCTTTTATAACTAGCTACGATAGCTTCTCCAGCAGTAGTTGCAGTAGGAATTGTTGCACTTGCAAATCTTTGTATATCTAAAACAACAGAGCTTCCTTTATAAGTCTCTGCTTTAGTAGTAACAGCTCCTCCATCAGTTCCCCTGGCGAAGTAGATTTTACTATTTACAGTATGAGATACCGGATCTTTTTGTTCTGAGTTAGAGAAAAATCCATCTTGAACTGCTCCCCACAGATTACCTCTACTTGCTGGAACAGTGAGTTCAGCATAGTTACCTGTAATTATTTTGCCAGATACAAAACTATAATATCGCATCTTAGGGGCAGCAGCAGTATAAGCACTAGTTACTTCTCCTAATGAAGAAGCATCTAGGTTACCAATGCCTTCTATATAGTCACCCGTTTGTATAGAGAACTCTTTATTAAAAGCAGAATCTGCAGATATGAATTCTACTAATGAATAATAAGGATCTGCTCCTGTTTTATTATAAGTCATAGAACTAGGAGCATTCCAATTAGAAATAGATCTAACTGCTCCTGTAGTGGCGGGTATATTCCAATCTGCTGCGGAAGTTAAATATATAGAACTATAAATATTATTAGCAGCATCTTCAATAGTCATACTAAGTATCCCCTGCGCCACTACAGATTTATCTGCTGCACGCCGTTGACACCTTACAAATTGATATCCTTTGATCTTATTCCAGAATCCCACAGGAAATGCATCAGTATTCAGTCTATATCTAATCTGTGGAATATTATATCGAAGTTCGTTAGAGAAAGGATTAAATTCTCTCATATTAGGCATTCTAATATCTCCAATCCATTGGGTAAAGGAAGGCCGCATATTAAGATCATAGAATATTACTCCTTGCCTATATACTTCATCTGGCATATACACAGCGTCCTCAGCACTTCTATCATAGTTCATATATATATTATATGTCCAAGGATTAGGAGAAGTAGCTATAGCATGATCTCCTGGAGTTCTAGTACCAAACTGCCCTACCCAAACAGTATCATAATCATCTATTAACCTATAATCTATCATTGGTCCCTCACCACCTATAGTAGTACCATCACTTTGATATATAAAATTGTCTTTATACTCTTCATCATTATTAACATCATTAAAGGTGTTAATAGCATCATTAGTGGCTAATATATTAGTATATGTAGTAGTAGTTACTATCTGTTCTCCTGCATTTCCTCTATTAAGAACACACTCAGAAATAGATGCTCCAGCACCAACAGCCTTAGTATAAGTATAGAAGTATTTATAAGTAAAGTCTACTGTAGCAGTAGTAGTAGCACCAATATCTTGTGCAAATGTTAAATCAAGATAAATTGCATCTGGTAAAAATGTTGGCATATAATTAATACCTTTAATCGTAAGGATAAAAGTAGTTTCATCATATGTAACTGTTGCTCCTGTTAATAGTAATCCTATTATTCTTTCAGTTCCTAGCCCCTCATCTATTGTTACCAAAATCTGACCATTATTTAGACCAAGCACAGAATCAGTACTCATTGTTGAATACACGTATCCTACAGGGGGACCAGTAGGAGCAACTACTGCAGTTATGGGAATATATAGTTTCCAACTACCAACAGTAGGATCAATACCATTTTCATAAGTAGGAAATGTAGGATAACTTAAGCCATCACCATATGAAATAAAAGAATTTCTATTCCGTACATCTTCATCTGTTCTAACATTAATCTCTTCTTCAGTAACATCTTCATTGCTTCCTGCTCCTCCATCTGTGTAAGTTCTCCAGCGGTAGGCCCTTGTATCTAAGAATGGATGAAAAGTAGTTCCTGATGAATCTTTATTAACTTCTTCAAGATAAAGATTTTCTACATCAAAGAATTCATCTGTAGTATTAGCGGTAATCAGATAATTATTTTTACTAGTAAAGGTAGCAGCAGATACATCATATTGTATAAACTGAAAATCTTCTAGAGTTATTTCACCAATAGAATCCCCATAGTCATATATAGTAATAGTAGAATCTAATAAAGGTTGTTCTGCTACAATTCTAACAGTAGGAGGAAGATCTAATTGAAAATATTCTATACATACTACCCTAATCCTATCAAAAATATCCCCAGAAGTGCCGGTATCAATAACAACTTTAGCAGATTTTGTAGCAATCTCTCCAAGTTCTCCTCCCCTAAATAGTTCTGCTACGCTAATATCATCTGAAATAGGACTAATATTAATCATAGTAGAAGAAGGAGAATACATAGTCTCTGCTCCATAGGCTTTGTATAATTGGTAAGACCATTGTTTTCTTCCACAACTTAGATGTCCTCCAGATTGCAAAGTAATATCAATACTTTGATGGTCCATAGTTGGAACCATTTTTAATAATTCTGGATCTAAACTAATTAAATCGTTGGCTACTGAATCATATACTATATTTAGATGGTGTAATAGAGTGTTTTTTCCCATCCAATAAATTTTTTGGATTGCAGATGTTTCATAGTTAGCAAACATTCTAATAGTATCATTAGGATCTAATCCTAAATCTCCTCTATATACTAAACTATTATAGAAATATGTAGCAGCATTATAATAGATATTAGTATCATCTCCTAAAAAATAATGACTTCGAGCAAGAGTAAAGTCTTTATAAAAATATATTTGGCCTGCTTGATCTGATACATATGTAGCAGTTATATAAAAAATCCCAAAATCAATAAAAGTTATAACATATTCATTATCATAATTAGTAGTTCCTACAAGTCTTACTACATCTCCTGTTGATAATCCATGAATTGCAACAGCTACACTAATTGTTCCAGCAACTGTACCACTATAATCAGCAATGGCTGTTATAGTTAATGCGTGTTCTTTCCTAAATAGTTCTAAAGGTATTCTATGTATTTCATCATCTTCTACTAAAGAAATATACAT
>Ga0307377_10002358_pt1 | contig 22330 bp, 17 predicted proteins | sample TR3MG_FD_202535 | JGI IMG/M metagenome (GOLD analysis project Ga0307377, IMG submission 202535) | Soil microbial communities from Risofladan, Vaasa, Finland - TR-3 | ecosystem: Environmental > Terrestrial > Soil > Coastal area > Acid sulfate soil | place: Finland: Risofladan, Vaasa | collected...
TCGACGGGTTCGTCGATCTGCTCGAAGGCGATGTGAACTGGCCGGAGGTGATGAAGGCGCTGAAGGAGGTCGGGTACGACGACTTCCTGATAGCGGAGATGATCCCGTATTACACGCACGCGCCGGAGACGCGGCTGGCGAATACGGCGTTGGCGCTGGATAAGATATTGAGGATGTAGGGGGACGGTTTCGGGAGTCCCTAAGCTCTTCGAGCCGGGATGGCGGCCCGCCTCTGGCGGGCCTAGCCACAAGCTCCTGCCCTACGAGCTCCAGATGTGAAAGCTGCACGCAGAGGCGCAGCGTATGAAGAACCCCTGCCTACGGGCGGGGGTTCTGCGTTGCAGGGACCGGCGGAACGCTTTAGCCTGGAAGCATCGGCGTCGCAGCCGCGGTCTCCAGCATGGCGATGACGTTCTCCGCCGGGGTCCCGGGCATGATGGTGTGGGAGGGGCTGAGTATGTAGCCGCCACCGCGGCCGAGGACCTGGATGCGGTCTCGGACCTCCCGGCGGACGTCCTCCACGGCGCCGAATGGCAGCGTGGTCTGTACGCTGATGCCACCCTGGAAGCAGAGGCGGTCGCCGTAGGTGTCCTTGAGGGCGACGGGGTCCATGCCGCGGGCGCTGAACTGAAGTGCCTGGAGGACGTCGACCCCCATGTCTATGAGTCCGGCGACGGCGGGCATGACGTTGCCGTCGGAGTGGTAGACCACCTTCACGCCGAAGTCGTGAATGAGCTTCGTGAGACGCTGGTGGTAGGGCTTGATGTTTTGCTCCCACATGGGGAGTGAGAGGAGAAGGCCGTCCTGGCCGGCGATGTCGTCAGCGGTGAAGGCAAGGTCGATGGCGCCGTCGGCGATCTCGAGAATGCGTTTTGTGACGTCGAGGTAGAAGGTCGTGATGCGCGCCATGAGGGCGTGGTGGAGGTCGGGGTTTTCGATCATGTCGAAGAGGCTGTTCTCGAAGCCGCGCATCCACCAGGCGCGCTCCCAGAGGTTGCCGGAGTGCACGCAGAGGGCGTAGTCCTTGCGATCTCTGGCGTGCGCGATGCGGCCGGCGATGGCGTCCCAGTCCCACCAGTCCAGTGTCGGCCACGTGTGACGGTCGAGGTCAGAGGGGTCTTTCGCCTCGGCAAGGGGCTGGTGGGAGATGTCGTAGGGGCCGGTTGCGGGGTCGAGCGGCTCCCAGCGGCAGCCCCAAATGTCGTCATAGCCGCCGGCGGAGCGCCAGACGGTCGGCCCGCGATAATCGGGGTCAGGGTTGCGGAAGCCAGGGCCGACGAGGGCGATGTCCTCGTAGCAGTCGAAATGCGCGTAGACATCATCAGGCGAGGCGAGACCGAGATGATGGGCGAGCGCCTTCTCCACTACCGGCTCGATGCCGGCATAGGCGAAGGTCATGGGGACGCGGTCGGTCGACTTGTGGTCCAGGGCGAGGAGGACGCGCTGGCGGGATGTGAGGTCGGATGGCGGTGGGTTCGGTAGGTTCATGCTTCATCCGAAGCGAGGCTGGGATAGCGATCGACGATCTGCTTCACGATCTGCTTCGCCTCGGCCTCATCGACCCCGGCGCCGAAGCGATAGGTCTTTGCGCCGTAATCGAACGCGATGTGGCCGCCAGTGAGCCCCCAGAGCACGAAAGTCGACCTCGCATCCATTAGTGAGCAAGGCCCCATCGTGGGAGCGGTGCGAAGATCCTTGACGTTGTCCGCGTCGAAGCTGCGCGCGCGCGCAAAGAGCGCCGTCTCCCGAGAGACCGTCAGCGATGTCGCATCGAAGAGCAGCACCTCCCGACCCGACACAATCCAGAGCCATGTGTAGATTACGAAGGCACCGGCTGCTGTCCACAAGAGCAGCCAGAGCGTGAGGAATGCTTTTCCAGGTGGGGCTGTTTCGGGGTCGAAGACCTGGAAGAGCGTAGCCTTCTCCGCGAAGAACCAGCCCACGGACCAAAGGGCAAGAAAGACGATGGCAAACCAATAGCGTCGCGCCGGGATGGTAATCCGCAGCCCGTCGGGTTCGTCGGCTATGGTTGCTCTTGGCGGCGTGGGTTGGATCACGTGAGTCCCCCTCCTTACAGGCACCCGTTTACTTAGCCATCCTCATACCCACCCCCTTCAGGGCCTCTCTCCAGCTCTCCCGCCAGCGGTCGATGGAGTAGACGGCGAGGGTGATTTCGCGCTGGTCCTCCCCTATCTCCTTGCGCTGCGGGTAGACAGAGTGCATCGTTTCGACGAGGCTGGAGACGAGGGGGAGGCAGTGGGGTCCCGGGAGGTCGCGGAGGCCGGCGACGTAGGTGCAGATGGTGGCGGTGCCGCAGGCCATGCTTTCGAGGGCGGAGAGGGAGGTGCCTTCGCCACAGAGGGAGGGAATGAGGGTCAGCTGGGCGCTGGAGTAGATTGCAGGCAGTTTGGCGTGGGGCACCGAGCCGTAGAAGACGACGGATTTCCTGAGGCCGCGGGCCTCGACCTCGCGCCGGAGTGACTCGACGTATTCGGCCTGGCCGCCGCCGCCGACGAGGTACAATGTCGTCTCCGGGCGGAACGGATGGAACTGCGCGAAGGCCTCGATGGCAAGGTGAATGCCCCTGTTTCGGAACAGATGGCGCGGCACCAGGATGGCGTTTCGGTCGCGGACCTCCGGGACCGGGTCGGTCGGCTTGAACGTCTCGGGATCGACGCCATTGGGGATGAACCAGACGCCGGGGGAGATGAGCGCGTGCATCCCCTGCCGGGGCTCGATCTTGAGCCCCATGGAGCGGAGGAAGTGGGAGTCGTTGGCGATGTAGAGGTGAGCGCGGCGGAAGGCGAGCTTGGTGAGCCAGGCCTTGACGAAGCTCTTGGGAGAGCCGGGCGCGTCGTCCCAGAAGACGCCGTGGGAGACGGCGATCTTCACGGGGCGGCGGGCGAAGCAGCTCATGAGGTCGACGGCGAGCAGGTAGTGGGGATAGTGGCAAATGATGACGTCGTGGGAGAGCAGCTCCCTGCGATGGCGGAAGAGGGCGAGGGCCTGGGTCCAGAACTCCAGGGGCATCCCGCGCCAGGGGTTGCGGATGAAGCGAGCGTCCTCGGCATCGGTATCGGCGAGGCGCTGGTAGACGCAGTGCTCGTGGCCTGCGGCGGTGATGAGGTCGGAGAGCTGGGAGGCGTAGACATCGGCGCCGCCGGCGATGGGCTTGTAGGTGTACGTGACCTGGGCGACGCGCAGGGGCCGCGTGGTAGGGAGGCGGTGGGGGCGGGGCCGGTGGTGGAGGTATCCCAGCGAGTAGCCGATGAGGTGGGCGATGTCCACAATCGCCGACACGCCCGGGGAGATGAGGGAGGCGTACCAGTCGGCCCCCCGGCGCAGGGCGCGGGCGGTGTAGCGAGCCCAGTAGGCGATCAGCAGCCCGACGAAGAGGAAGGGGGCGGCCTTCGACCCGGCGAGGCTCATGAGGAACAGCCCGACCATCAGGAGGACGCCGAGGTAGGCCTTGCGGTAGTGAACGAACCAGTGGCCGAGCTCGCCGTCGCTGCGGGAGTAGCGGAAGAACTGGCGGAAGACGCTCCACAGGTCGGCCTGCATCCGCCAGCGGACGAAGGCGTTGGGGGCGAAGTGGAAGCGGAGGCCGGCGGCTTTGAGACGGAGGTCGAAGTCGGTGTCCTCGGCGTAGTCGGCGTACTCGGGGTAGCCGCCGACGCGCTCCCAGGCCTCTCGGGTGAAGGCGATGGAACGCCCGGATGGCAGGAAGCTCTCGGGATCTACTTCCGCGGCATCGGGGACGGTGGCGACGGCGATGGCGTCCTCGAGGGCGGTGTCGGTATCGGGCTCGTAGTAGCCGGCCACGACGTTCGGCGGGTCATCCGATTCGAAGGGCGCGACGATACGAGAGAGCCAGTCGCGGGCGGCGGCGCAGCCGGCATCGGTGCAGGCGATGATCTCGCCCGTCGCCTCCTCGATGGCGCGGTTGCGGCCCCGCGAGCGGTTGGCGTCCTTTTCGATGATGAGGCGTGCGGGGAAACCTTCCTCGATGTACTCGCGGATGATCTTGACGGTGCCGTCGGTGGAGCCGGCGTCGCAGATGATGATCTCGTCCGGCTGCCGGCTCTGGTCGAGGAGCGACTGGATGAAGGCGTGGATGTTGTCCGCCTCGTTGTAGACCGTTGTGATGAGGGAGACGGTGCGCTTGGGCATCTCACTCCAAGCCGTGGGCGCGGTACATTTCGAGGTAGAGGTCCGCCACCCGATCCCAGGAGTTGTCGGCGGCGACCTGGGCGCCGCGCTTTCGCATTTCGTCTCCCGCGGCGGGGTCGGCCAGGTGGCGGTTCAGCGTGGATGCGAGGTCCCTCGGGTCATTGGATATGACGAGCACCTTGTCCACCTTCGGGAAGGTGATGAGGTAATCCCGCTTGAGCTCGTTGTCGTAGACGGCGAAGACGAGGCGCCTGGAGGCGAGCGCCTGCCAGATGGCGAGATAGCCGGAGACGAAGGCGAAGCTCGCCTTCGCAAGCAGGGGCATGGGGTCTGGGACGGCGCCGACGAATTCGACCGAGAGACCCTGGGCCTCGACGTACTTCTCGGCGAGGGGCCGCAGGGGGCCGTCGCCGGCGACGGTGAGGCGCAATCGCTTGCCGAAAGAGTGGCGGAGGGCGACGAGGGCGTCGAGGTAGAGCATGAGGGATGTGTCCTCGGCGAGGCGGCCGATGAAGACGGCGGAGGGCTCCTGCGGGAGAGGCGGCGGCTGCGGGACCGGGTCGACGCCGCCGTAGGAGACGGCGAAGCAGGGGGTGTGGTAATGGCGGCAGATGAACTCGCCCATGCAGAGGCAGTTGGCGAGGCGGCGGCGGACGAAGCGGCGGCGGCGAATCGCCTCGGCGGGGATGGGGTAGCTTTCGTAGCCGTGGAAGGTGGCGAAGACGGGGCGCCTGGGGGGGAGCCAGCAGGAGGGCAGGTAGAAGTGGAGGAAGCTGTAAGCATCGTGGCAGTGCACGACATCGGCGGCGGCGATGAGAGGGCGGGCCGCGCGCCAGGCGGTGAGGAAGTTCGTGCGAGGAAGGCGACGCAGGCGGAGCGGCCCGAGGCTCCCTTGCGAGGGGTGGTCGCTGTGGGTCAGCACGGTCACCTCGTGCCCTCGCTCGCTGAGGCACTCTGAGACGCGGCGAACGTGTGTCTCGACTCCGCCGATGGAGGGATAGAAGCTCGGGGTAATAGCAAGTATCCGCATGAGAGCTCGAGCCATTGTAGCAGAGGAGTGGGCTTTTGTCAGGAGCGCGATCAACCGAGGAGTCGCCGAGGCCGGAGCCGAGCAAGGCGCTGGTGGTGATCCCGACGTACGACGAGCGGGAGCTGCTGCCGGAGATCGCCGAGGCGGTTCTGGGGCTTGCGGGCGGATGGAATCTGCTGATCGCCGACGACAACTCACCGGACGGGACGGGCGAGCTGGCGGATGAAATGGCGGCGCGGGAGCCTCGGGTTAGGGTGCTCCACCGGAGGCAGAAGGAGGGGCTGGGGCCGGCCTACCTGGCGGCGTTTGGGGAGGCGCTGAAGCGCCCGGAGATCGAGTTCGTGGGGCAGATCGACGCCGACTTCTCGCACAACCCCGCAGACCTGCCGCGGCTGCTGGGGGCGCTGGAGAGGGCGGACCTGGCGATTGGGTCGCGCTACGTGCCCGGCGGGGGCACGGAGGGATGGGACCTGAAGAGGCGGCTGCTGAGCCGCTGGGGGAATGCCTACGTGCGCTTGGTGCTGGGCGCCCCGGCGCACGACATGACGGCCGGGTTCAGGATGTGGCGGAGGGGCGCGCTGGAGGCGATCGACCTGGGCGCGGTCAAGACGCGGGGCTATGGGTTTCAGATCGAGATGGCGGTGCGAGCGGCGGCGGCGGGGTGCCGGGTGGCGGAGGTGCCGATCATCTTCACCGAGCGCCGGGCAGGAAAGTCGAAGATGTCGGGGGGCATCGTGACGGAGGCGCTCGTGCTGCCGTGGAAGCTCAGGCGGATCACATGAGCGCTCCCGCACGCATCTCGCGGCTGGAATGGGGGCTGGTCGCGGCGCTGTTTCTGCTGGTCTTCGGCGCGACGGTCATCACGGCGAACGACTACGGTCCCACCTATGACGAGCCGCATTACGCCTCGGCCGGGATGCGGTATGCGGAGTGGTGGGGGCGGGTCTTTCGGGGCGATCTGTCGGCTTTCCGTGGGGCCGAGATCGAGGCGACGTGGAGCCTGAACCACGAGCACCCGCCGCTTCAGAAGTGCTCCTCGGGGTTCGCCCAGCGATGGTTCGGCGGGACGCTTCCGGGGCTGACGGCGATGCGGCTGCCGAGCGGGCTCTGGTTCGCGCTGACGGTCTGCGCCATCTACCTCTTCTGCCGGGGGGTGTGGGGACGGCGAGGGGCGCTCTTCGGCGCTCTGGCCTTCGCCGCGATGCCCCGCCTGATGCCTCACGCCCATTTCGTGGCGCTCGACATGCCTATCGCCTGCTGGTTCTTCGTGACCGCGGCGCTGACGTCACAGGCGGCGCGGTGGAACTCCTGGGGATGGGCCGCCTTGGCGGGGCTGGGATTCGGCTTCGCGCTGATGTCGAAGCTGAACGCCTTCTTCCTGCCGATCCTGCTGCTGCCGTGGGGATTGGCGTGCTACCGGAGGTCGTGGGGGAAACTCGTCGTCGCCCTGCTGGTCATCGGTCCGGCCGTGTTCTGGATGGGGTGGCCGTGGCTCTGGATCGACATCTTGTCTCACCTCAAGGCGTACCTGGCGTTTCACTACGGCCACGCCGCCTACAACGTGTGGTACCTCGGCAAGCTCTATCAGTACGCGCCGTGGCACTATCCGTTCGTGATGATAGCAGTGACGACGCCGTTGCTCGTGCTCGGGCTGTCACTGGTCGGTGTGGTTCGGGCCTGGCCGAGGCGGGGGACCAACCCGGAGGCGGTGCTGCTGGTGTTGGGCCTGGCGGTTGCGCTGATCCCGAACGCGCTGCCGACGAGCCCGAAGTACAATGGGGTGCGGCTGTTCCTGCCGGCGTTCCCGTTCCTGGCGGCGCTGGCGGGCGGCGGGTTCGCCTGGGCGCAGCTTCGCGTGACGAGGCTTCTGAGGGCCGAGGCGCCGGGGAAGGCGCGGCTCTCGGTTCTCATCGCCGCCGCCTTGGGGGCGATCCTGCTGCTGCCTGGGTTCAGCGGGGCGGCGCGGACACATCCCTATCAGCTCGCCTACTACAACTCGCTCGTCGGCGGGACCGCGGGGGCGGGGGCTCGGGGCTTCGAGACGATCTACTGGGGGCAGGTGTTTCAGGAGGCGCCGCCGTTCCTCAACGGGGTCAAGAAGCCGTATGCGCGAGTGCTGCTCGTCCCCAAGGGGGTCATCTACCTGCTCGAATTCCAGCAGGCGGCCGGGGCACTGCGGCCGGATGTGCTGTTCACGGGTGAGGAGCGGGAGGCGGCGTCTGTGGACTACGTGATGTTCCAGGCGATGCAGAGCGACTACACGGGGTTGTGCTGGTCGCTGGTGAGGCAGGCTGAGCCGGTATTCGAGGTGACGGTCGAAGGGACGCCGCTGCTGCTGGCCTACGACCGGCGGGCGGTCTCGGCGGTGCTGTCCGGCGAACCCAGGTAGATCGCCATTCCCCAGGCCGCGAGCAGGGCGAGCGCGGTGAGGGCGATGAAGAGGCCGACGCGGAAGGCGGCGGGCTCGTACCTGAATGTGACCACGTGCTTCCCCGGAGGGAGGGCTACGGCCCTAAAGCCGTAGTTGGCGCGGGCGATGGGCGCTTCGGTCTCGTAGACCCATGCCTTCCATCCGGGGTAGTACGAGTCCATCAGCACGAGCAATCCCGGCTCCGGCAGTACGGCCTCGATGACGACCTCGTCGGGGGAGTCGCCGATGAAGCGTGCCGTCGCGTCGGGCGGCAGCGCGCCGCTCCTCGGAGTCGGAAGGGAAGGTTCGCCTGAGGCGACGAGAGCGACGCGGCGAAGCTCGGCGGAGCCGGCGGCGAGGAGATCGACGAAGTCCTCATCGGGGCCGAGGCGGAAGTCCGACACGACGTAGGCCCGCGGCAGCGCCTCCGCGTTCTCGTAGATCGGTGTCTCGCCCGATTGCGTCAGCCTCCAGCCATCGCCCACCTCGCGTCGGGTCACCAAATACCGAACTCCCAGAGCGTCCAGGAGGGGCGAGTCCGGCGGCGGGTAGTGCGCCTGGTCCAGCTCCGGCCCCGACACCAGCTCGAACGACCGCCTGAGGCGGAGGGAGTCGGAGCCGTGGATGTCTCGCAGCCCGAAGACCATGGGGCTGTTGTGGGCCATCCAGTCGAGGGAGTCCGAGGCGAGGGAGGCGACTCGCCCGTGGTCGCTGTGCTCTTCGAGCCAGCGGGTCGTGTCCGTCTCGGGGTAGGCCATGCGGGAGTCCACGAAGGGATTGAAGGCGATCCCGTGGGCGAAGAGGTCGGTGAGGAGTATGGCTGTGGCTACTAGGGCAAAGGCCGGACCGCTGACGCGAAGCCGCAGCCGGAGCGCGAGGAGCACGGCGGCGGCGGCGAGGAGGCCGAGGGTGAAGGCGATCTGCCGCAGGAGGTAGGCGTCGAAGCCCATAGTCGGCGGGAGCTGGGCCCGGAGGGAGGCGAAGGCGACGGCCGCGGCGGCGACGACCAGGGCGGCGGCGGCCGCTGCGATGACGACCCACCGGGTGCGGCGCGCCTTCTCCTCCGCCATCAGGTCGTTCAGCCCGACGGCGGCGAGCCCGGCGATCCCGAAGGCGGCGAGGCAGAGGACGCGGCCGAGGCCGGCCAGCTCGCGGAAGCCCGGTGCCAGCCAGTAGAGCAGGAGATAGAGCGGCGAGCCGATGGCGACGAGGATGGCAAAGACCGTGAGCGCGAGGAAGTACCAGTGGCGCCAGGTGCGTTTGGCCGAGAAGGAGAGAACGGCGAGAAAGAGCGGGAGGATGCCGACGTAGCAGGCGGTCTCGAAGAAGTTGAAGGCGCTTGGGTCGCGGAAGTTGCCCCAGTAGTTATAGTTGGCGGGGTTGCCGAAGAAGTTGGGGACGAGATAGAGGATGAAGTGCGTGAGAGGAAATGCGGTGGTCGTCGCGGCGCCGGCGGCGTGGGAGACGCGGCCGGAGTGATTGGCGAGCTCCAGGGTCGGGAGGATCTGGGCGGCGGCAAGGGCGAGGCCGAAGGCGAGCGCGAGGAGGGGAAGGCCGACGGCGAGGCCGCGTCCTCTCGACTCAGCAGGGGCGATGATGCGGATGAGCGCGTAGAGCAGGAAGGCGATGATGACGTAGGCGGACATCTGGAGGTGGCCGCCGAGGAACTGGACGCCTACCACGAGCGCGGTGAGAACGGGCCACAGAGAGCGGGGCTGGCGGAGGGCTTTCTCGCAGCACCAGAGGAGAGCGGGGAGCCACATGAAGACCCAGAGGGAGAGGGTGGGGTATTCGAGCCAGGCGACGGTGAAGCCGTTGAACATGAGGATGAGCGCGCCGAAGAGCGCGGCGGCGGGGCGGAGCGATAGGGTGCGGAGGAAGGCGAACATGAAGAGGCCGCCGAGGGTTAGATGAAGGATGGCGGAGAGGCCGAAGCCGTGGCGTGCTCCGGAGAGGAGGAAGAGGGCGTTGAGGGGGTAGAGCAGCGTCGATTGGAGGTTGGCGAGGAAGGGCGTGCCGCAGAAGGCGTAGGGATTCCAGAGGGGGATGAAGCCGGCGCGCAGCGACTCGACGGCGTAGATGCGCCACGGGAGGTACTGCTGGATCGGGTCGAGCATGGGGTTGTGGGGGCGGGTGAAGCCGAACTGGTCCTGAAGCTCGCGCCAGGGGAGCATGAGTAGGCACATATCGGCCGGGAGCATGATGCGCCCGGCGAAGACGGGCCAGCAGAAGGCGCAGGCGGCGGCGATGATGACGGCCGCCGGCCACCAGGGGTGATTGTATTGCGTTTCCCGATTCGCCACGTTCATAGGATGCTGTACAGCGTGAGATAGGCCTTCATGAGGAGGGCCTGCGTCACCTGCAGGAGGACGAGCAGCGGCACGGCGCTGCGGCGATCGGGGCTGCGCGCGCACCAGGCGCCCGCCGCCAGCGCGGCCGGCCAGAGCAGGAAGAGCCAGATGCGCCCGACCTCGCCGCGCACCGCGCCCGATAGGTCGAGGAGGGCGAAGAGCACGAGCCAGGAGATGAGGAATGGGCGCAGCCGGGCGTAGTCGGGGGTGCGCAGCGCGCGCCGGGACCAGAGCGCGGCGACTGTCAGGGGGAGGCCGGCGAAGATGGCGCACTCGACCGGGTTCATGAGCAGCCATTTCCAGTAGGTGCGGGCGGCCTCAATGGTGGTGACTCCGCGGTGGGCGGAGAGCGCCTTGAGCGTTACCGCGACCGGCTGGTAGCCGTAGAGCAGGTAGAGCGCCAGGTAGAAGACGGCGAACCCCGCAAGCCCGAGAGCTCCGGCGACGAGGGCGCGGCGGAGGGCGGGACCGCGCGGTCCGGAGCCGAGCGCGCCGAAGACGATCCAGAGGGCGGACCAGGCGGCGACGAGGGCGAAGCCGAGGGTGAAGAAGAGCCCGACAGCGACGGCGAACCCGGCAAGGAGGCCGAGGGGGGCGCTCTTTCCGCGCCAGGCACAGTATCCGAGGCAGAGGGCGAATATCGTGAGGGACATGACGACGAGGTCAGGGGAGGCGCCGAGCAGGAGGAGGCCGGGCAGGGAGGCGGCGAGGCAGGTGGAGCAGATGGCGGCGCCGGGGTTGCTGAGGCGGCGGGAGAGGAAGTAGATGGGGAGCAGCCCGAGGGCGCCGATGAGGGCGATGGCGAGGGCGCCGGCGATGGCGGCGGCGGCGTCCGGGGGCGCGAGCCCGAGGCCGAAGAGGTCGGAGTAGGCGGTGGCGAGGTCCGCCAGTGCCGGCGAGGGCGTCTCGATGAGCGCGGCGCAGGCGCGCTGGATGGCGAGGAAGAAAAGCACGAAGCCGGGTGGGTGGGTGGCGGCGTGGTAGGGCAGCGTTCGGAGCAGCTCGGGGTAGCGCCCGACCCAGTCGGCCGGGTTCTGCACGTCGAGCGCGACGCCGAAGTAGGTCGTCGCGTTGGGGCTGACGATATAGGCGCCGGGGGTGATCCAGGGGGTGCCGACGGCGTTGAGAAGGGCGCCCTGGAGGCTGAAGGCGACGAGTATCAAGAGGGCGAGCGAGAAACCGCGGGCGAGGGGGCGCATCGCCTCCCAGGCGCGGGCGCGGCAGAGGAGCGCGGAGAGCGCGGCGAGGCAGATGCCGGCGGCGAGGGGCGGCCACATGTGAACGGGAAGGGCGTTGCCGCGCCAGACCCACTCGCGGCGAAGGCCCGGCTCCCAGCCGGCCTCGAGGGCGACCCCGAGGCCGACCGTGGTGAGGGCGGCCGCCATGAGGAGAAGCGACCGGGAGCTTCCGGGCGGTCTGCATTCCATGGTTACTTCACACGGTAGAGCGCGACCTGATCGTCGTCGTAGGCCGGCGCGAGCCAATCGGCGCGGCCGGGCTCGAAGGCGGGGAGAGCCTCCCCCTCCGGCGAGAGGTGGAAGACCTCGTCATAGATGCTGTGGTCGCGCAGCACGTAGGTGATTCCTTCCCGGCGGACCAGGGCTTCCCTGCCGGCGTCGCCGGTGTCGGCGCGGAGGAAGCGCGAGTATTCGGCGAGCTTCTCGCGGAAGTGGAGCGTCTCCGCCCAGTGTCCGAGGTAGACGCGAGTGCCGGCGAGAGAGGGGGAGTAGCTGCCGAGAAAGGAGTTGCACAGCAGAACGTCGCGGGAATCGGCGTGGTCGTCGAGCCAGGCGAGGGCCGCGCGCTGGTCGGCTCGGAGATAGAGCGGCGGCATGAGGTTGCCGACGTAGGCGGTGTTGTTCGTCTGGAGATCCTGGAGGGCGCGCGCGATGAAAAGGAGGTTGGAGGGGAGCATGATGGCGACGAGCGCGGCCGCGGCGGAGAGCGCGCCGGCCGGCGACACCTTTCCCAATAGGCGCTCGACTCCGAAGGCGGCGAGAAGCACCATGGGAATCTGGACGCCCTGGACGAGCTTGCGCTGGAAGGGCACGGGCGCGTAGGCGAGGGCGAAGCCAAGGAGCAACCACACGGCGAGGAGCTTCGCCGCGGCTGGAGCGTCCCGCCGGCAGGAGCGAGCGAGGCCGATGAGCGCGAGGGCGAGGGGGAGCCCGAGGCCAAGGGCGAGCATGAGCGGAGGGGGCGAGTAGACGGGGGTCTCGGCGGTTTTGATGGTGAGGGTGACGTCGCCGCTTCGCAGGAGCCACACCTGGTAGGCGAGCGAGGGCGCGGCGAGAATGGCGATGAGGGCGGCGAGCTTGAGAGCGGGGGCGATGCGTGCCTGCCCGGTAAGGATGAGGATCAGCAGGTAGACGGCAAGGGCAGCGGCGATGGGGATGAGGTCATAGGTGTGGATGTTGCCGAGCAGGAGCGCGGCGAGGCCGGCGAGGAGGGCGGAGCGACTCGACCCGGAGGCGAAGGCGTGCGCGCCGAGGCCGACGATAACCACCATGAGAAACATGGAGAAGCAAAAGAGCGGATTGAGCAGGAGGCTGAGGGAGGTGACGGCCTCGGGCATGATGAGGCCGGGGCCGTAGTCGATGGGGTGGGGCCGGCCGGCGCCGGGCTGAACGAGCCACCCGAGACCGGAGGCGAAGGCGGCGAAGAAGAGCGCGAGGCGCCGCGCGAAGATGCTCGACAGCACCTGCGCGCCAAGGCAGTAGATCGCCATCAGCAGGAGCCAGCCGGAGATGACCCGAGCGAGGTGGTAGGCGATCGGGAGGCCGAGGTGGGTCACGCGGCTGAAGCCGCCGAGGACGAGAAAGAAGGCGTTGACGACCCGGCCCGCCTGGGGTTCCGAGGTGAACGGATCGATGAGGAAGGCGTGTCCGTCGCTCGCCTGCTTCATGTAGGCGAGGTAGACGTTGTGCTCGTCGGGGTTGGTGAGGAGGCCGGAGTAGTAGGCGCCGGGGGGCCGGATGAGGAGGCCGTAGAGATAGGGCAGGCAGGTGAGGAGCATGACGACGAGCGCGAAGGCGCCTGCCCAGCGGAGCTCAGCGGGCGACGGCCAGCAGTATGCCTTCCGGGGTTCAGGTCCGCTCATTCCCGCCAATCATAGTACAGGGTGATGCGCGGCGAGTCGTAGAGCCAGTCCGGGGGAGCCCATTCGCGGCCGGGGGCGAGCCAGGAGAAGGGGGCCGGCGCCCCGCCGAGGGTTCGCCGCTCGGAGTAGCGTCGCTCCAGTTCGGAGAGGAACCCACGCGCGGCCGGATCGCCCAGGCGAAGGGGGTCGGCGGACTCCAAGTCGGAGAGGAAGAACAGGCTCGGCCGCGCGGCGGCGAGACTTGCGCCATCCCACCCGGTGATGACGACCCGATCTCCCTGCTCGGCGTTCCAAGCATCGAACATTTGCGGGGGGAAGCCGCCGGCGTTGTACGGGGAGACGGGCGGGTGATAGTACCAGGGCGAGTGGACGAGGCCGATACGCGCCTCGGGCCGAGCGCCCAACACATCTGACCTCGCCTGCAGCCAGGCGAAGTCTCGCGGATCGAAGCCTGTCAGCGGCAATACCCGGCCGCCGGCGTAGAGCGCGGTGAGGAGAATCACAACGCAGGCGAGCAGCACTGCGGCCGCTTGCAGCCGAGGGCGGCGGGCTCGCTGAATGAGCCACATGGTGCCCCAGGCCGCGAGGAGGCACAGGAACGGGGTGAGGGGGACGAGGTAGCGGATAAACCGCTCCTTGCCGAACCCGATCACGGAGAGATAGAAGACGACCCAGAGGAGCGAGAGCCGCGCGGATGCGGAGCTGCGGGCGATGGCGGCAACAACGCCTGCGACCGTGGCGGCGAGAAGGGGATAGCCGAGGGCGACGGGGAGGCCGCGGGTGAGATGGTAGATCCAGCCGGAGCCGGTGTCTACGAAGGCGAGGGTGCCGCCTGCCTGTGCGTGACGCAGCTCGAAGAGGAAGCCCTTGAGGAACTCGTCGGAGGCGACGTAGGGATTGCCGATGATGAAGCCGAGGAGGGCGCCGGCGGCGAGGACGAACCACCAGCCGGCCCTGGCTCTCTGCCCGGCCAGCAACGGGGCGAGGAGCGCCGGGAGGAGGAAGAGGCCGGCGTTGTACTTCGTGGCGGCGGCGAGGCCGACGGCGAGCCCGACCGGAAGGGCGGCGCTTGCGTCGGGCCGCTTGGCTCCCCGCAGGGCGAAGAGGAATGCCAGTGTGAGGAAGAAGGTGGCGGGGACGTCCACGGTGGCGTAGTGGCTGGTTACGGCGTGGAGCGGGCAGATGGCGAGGAAGGCGGCGCCGATCAGAGCAAGCCAGTGGCTCTCCCGGCGGAGGGCGAGGTAGAGCAGGAGCACCGTGGCGGACCCGAGCAGGGCGGTGATGATCCTCCCTTCCAGGTACAGGGATCGCAGGCCCGCGGGGAAGGAGGCGGGGTCAGGCACCAGGCCAATCACGACCGCGGGAAGGCCGACCAGGTAGATATAGAGCGTGCCGTAGTTGAAGAAGTGCGGGTTCCAGTCGCCCTGGGAGAAGCCGAATGATGGAAGCAGGAGGAAGATCTCGTCGGGATGGTAGGAGAAGTAGTGCTGCTGGTTCGGAAGCCCCCAGTGAATGCCGGCCAGGCGCAGCGCCAGGGCGACCCCGAGGATGAAGGCGAGCGCCCACGGCATCCGTCGCCTGGAGGTCTGCGAGTTCTCAGCCATCACGCTTCATTTCGGACAAGGAGGGTGTATCCGCCGAAGGCGCCGAGCGCGGCCGCCGCCAGCAGGGCCGTGAAGAGCCCGATTCGAAAGGCGTCCGGCTCGTAGCGGAACGTCACCTGCCTTGTCTCCTGAGGGGCCGCCACAGTGCGAAATGCCACATTCGCAGGCAGGACTGGAAGCTCCCGCCCGTCCGCATATGCCCGCCAGCCGGGGGCGTAGGCGTCGGCGAGGAAGAGATATCCTCCCCCACCCTGAGGGAGGTCGATCTCGACGGCATTCGGCGTGATGTCTTTGACCTCGACGGCGGCGGAGGCTCCGGGCAGTCTCTCGTCCGCGGGCAAGTCATCTCCGGTCACGATCACGCAGTCGGGCATCGGCCCCAACTGCTCCAGGCGCGCGACGGCTTCGGCCTGAGTCGAGACGAGCATGGCGGACTCGGCCACCCAGGCGCGGGGCCAAGCATGGGGGTTCGAGTAGGCGTAGTAGGCGTCCGCTCGCTGCATCGTCAGCCCGCGCAGGGGGACCGGGGACAGCACGGTTTCGACTGCCGCCAGGCTCATCATATCGAGGCCGTAGACGGGACCGAGCCTTGGCAGGAGCATGTTCCCATTGAGCGGCGGGCTGGGGTCGCCGTGCTGCAGGGCGGCGGCGAAGTCGCGGTAGCGGGCGAGGTAGAGCGAGTCATAGCCGAATGCGTCCCGAAGGCGATAGACCGTTGCGGAGTTCGGAGGCAGAGTGGCAATGGGGAAGCGATTGATGGGCCAGTCGGCCGCATTGCCCATCACCCGCCCGGTGGGAGCCCCGGTTTCGATGGGCGGATAGACCCACGAGGTCGGGGAGATGTGGAGATGGCCTTTGGAGGCGAGGAGGAGCTGGGCGGCGAGGAGGAGGGTGAGAGCGGCCGGGGCCAGATGGGCGCGGCGGCGGCGGAAGATGGCGAGGGAGACAAGTGCCAGGAATAGGAGCCCCAAGGAGTAGGCGGCCTCGCGATTGGCGAGCGGCAGGATGTCTGGCTCAATCGTGGCGAGGGCGGAGGCGGCGATGGTGACGTGGGCGATGATGAGGCCGGCGGCGAGGAGAAGCAGCGCGATGGGGAGGAGGCGACGGGCCTCCGGTCGCGCGAGGCGGTCGGCGCCGAATCCGGCCAGCAGGCTCAGCGAGAAGAGCGAGAGGAGCAGGAGGCGGCCGGGACCTCCGGAGCGGGCGATGCCGGGCACGTAGTGGTAGAAAACCCAGTTGACCGGCGTGCCGAGGGCGAGAAGGAAGGTGACGAGGACGGTGAAGCCGAGGAAGCGGGCGTGCCAGGTGCGGATGGAGACAGCGGCCCAGAGGGCGAGGGCGAGGGCGATGGGGCCCAGGAAGAGGGCGAACTCGGCGTAGTTGTCACGGCCGATGTAGCTGCCGAGGGCCGGGTGGCCGAACGGATGCGGAACGATGAGGCCGGTGAGATGGAGGCCGGGAAGCGCGTGGCTGAGGTAGGCTTCGTAGCTATCCGGCCCTGGCTGGAAGGTGCGATGGGCGAGGCGAAGGAGCGCCATCGTGGGGAGGAGCTGGACGGCGGCGAGTGCGGTGGCTGTGGCGGCGCTGAGGGAGGCCGTCAGTGCGAGGCGCTGGAGGCGCTGCCATGGGCTGAGGCCCAGGTCGCGGCTGAGGCCTCGAGCGATCAGATAGGCGGCTGTCAGTAGTGCGACATAGAGGAGGAGCTGCGGGTGTCCCGCCAGGGCGCAGAGGCCGAGTGCGGCGCCGACGGCAACGGCCTGTCGGCTGTGCCCGCGCAAGAGCGCCCTTTCGCAGAGCAGCAGGATGAGGGGCAGCCAGGCGGCCGTACAGAGGACCGTGGGGAGGTGGATCCAGGCGATGAAGAAGCCGTTTGCCTGCCAGACGATGGCCCCTGCGAGCGCGCCGCCGGGCCTGGCACCGATGCGCCGCATGAAGAGGTAGGCGAACCATCCGGTGAGGGCGAGATGGAGCCAGGCCGACCAGGCGAAGGCGCGGGCGACCGGCAGGAGCCAGAAGACGAGGTTGAGCGGGTAGAAGACGGCCGACTGGCCGTTGGCGATGAAGGGCGTGCCGCAGAACTGATGGGGGTTCCAGAGCGGAAGCACGCCGCCGCGCAGGGCTTCGGCGGCGAAGAGACGCCAGGGGAAGTACTGGGCGATGCCGTCCCAGACGAGCGCGTCCCAGTGGGCACGGGGAGCGACAGCGAGCTGGGAGCGCCAGGGCTCGAACTGGATCAGGAGGTCGGCGGGGAGCAGCGCGCGGCCCGCCTGCAGGGCCGGCCCGATGAGGATGGTCGGGAGGGCGAGCAGCGCGAGGAGGGTGACGCTTCTCCTGGTTGCAGGCGACGCGGGTATAAGCAGCCCCTATCCCGTCGATGTCCCGAAGCGCGCTACCAGAACGAGGCCCGTGCACATGAAAGCGATCCCGAGCCACTGAAGCGGCATGACGTGCTCTCGGAAGAACACCCGCGAGAGGAGCACCACGAGCACGTAGCTGATGGCGATCATAGGGTAGGCATAGCTCAAGTTCCAGCTACTGAGGACGACGAGCCAGAAGCACGAGCTGATGGCGTAGAGGGCCAGTCCGAGCAAGACATATGGCGTCAAGATCGACCGGATCACGTTGGCCACCAGGCCCACCCCCGGCGGACCGAGGGAGCCGAACTGCTTCATCCCGTGCTTGAGTGAGATCTGGCCACACGCACCCAGGCTGATGGCGATTAGCAGGAACAGCGCAATTATCCAGGGACGCAATCTGGCGACTCCTTTCACCTCGAAGTATCGGCAGCCACGTTCGCCGCGGACGCTTCCACATCCGTCAGAATCCGGATTCGGTCGATAGGAAATACCACCGCTACTGCAACGCCTCGAACGTGCTCCTTCTTCACCGGGCCGTACCGCCGGCTGTCTATGCTGTCGTCGCGGTTGTCCCCCATGACGAAGTAGCTCTCCTTGGGCACCTTCATCGGCGGCAAGGAGGATGGTATCGTCGCGGTCGCATAGGGTTCCTCGTACGGCTGCGAGTTCAGATAGAGCTGACTGCCGCTATAGATAACCGTGGACCGGTCGATCCATGCAACTTGAGGGACCATCGACACGACATCGCCGGGCATGCCCACGATGCGCTTGATGTCGGTGCCCCCCTCCTCCGGGTCGTCCACCACTACCACGGCGAAGCGCTCCCGCTTCAGCAGCTTCAGAATCAGCACGCGATCGCCCTGCTGGAGGGTGTCCTGCATCGACCGCCCTTCTACATAAGCCGTCTCTACAACCCACATCCGCAGGACCACGATCGCTCCGATCACGAGGAGCGCCGTTCCCGGCGTCACCCGGCTGAGAAGGAGAGACTTCCGCCTCTGCTTCGGCTCGCTGTGCTCCACCTCGACCATGAATCAGCACCCCCACCTGAAGGCTGCCTCCGGCGCAACGCTCGTGCGGAACAGCGAGCGGGCGCAGGCAGCCGCAAATCAGCGGGCTCCTGCGCCCTTCACCTGTGCAGCCTTACCCTCTGGAGACGGAGCCGCCAAGGGCGGGACCGACTATGCCGGCAGCAGTTGCTTGGCCTTCTCGACGGCGCTGGCTGCGTCCGGAGCGTAGCCATCGGCCTTGATCTCGTCGGCGTAGCTCTGCGTTACGGGGGCGCCGCCCACGATGACCTTGACCTTGTCGCGCAGGCCGGCATCGCTGAGAGCCGCAACAGTATCGCGCATCGAGCCCATGGTCGTTGTCAGCAGCGCCGACATTGCGACGAGGTTGGCCGAGTTCTCGTTCGCCGCCGCGACAAACTGCGCGGGAGAGACATCGACCTTGAGGTCCACGACCTTGAAGCCGGCCCCTTCGAGCATCGCGGCAACGAGGTTCTTTCCGATGTCGTGCAGGTCGCCCTTTACGGTGCCGATGACGACCGTTCCGATGTAATCCACCGGCGCTCCAGACATCATGGAGAGGCTTGCCTTCATCGCCCGCTGCGCAATCAACAGCTCCGGAACGAAGAACTCGTTCGCTCTGAATTTCTCGCCGACGACCTCCATGGCGGCGGCGATCCCTTGGACGACGATCGTCCGCGCCTCGAGGCCCTCGTCGAGGGCCTTCCGCGTAAACTCCTTGGCCTTATCTCTGTTCCCGGAGATAATCGCCTGCTGCAGCTCCTCGAGCACAGCCATGAACCATTCCTCCTGATCGGTACCTATCTTCGGACGGTCGGCGCCAGCCGCTTTCGATGCAGCAAGCGACCGTCGTGTGGGCTTCTCTATCGCTCGGACGGGAGCGATCTCAGCATCATAGCATCTGCGAAGCGATCGTAAAAGCCCTCCCGCCGTGAAAGCTCTACGTGTACCGTGCTGCGAGCTATCTCCTGCGCCCGCCTCCGCTCGCTGAGGGAGCACAGCATCAGCCGGGCGCCGACACCGGCGGCATTGCCGATGGAGACGATCCGCTCCGCCGCGACCGACGGGATGAGGCCTATTGCGAGGGCGCTCTCGCGCCTGATGTAGTTGCCGAAGGCCCCGGCGAGCAGGAGCTGCGCGACATCGCCGGGCTCCGCTCCAACCTGGTGGAGCATCAATTCCATCCCGCCATAGATGGCGGCCTTGGCGAGCTGAGTCTCGCGCACGTCCCGCGCCGTGAGGGTAAGCGGCTCGTCGGCGTAGGCCTCATCCGCCCGGGCCAGAGCAAACTCCATCCCGTGTTCATTCTCGACCAGACGCTCCCGCACCTTCTCGGGAAGCGCAGATGCCTCTCCTCGGGTCAGCATGCGCCCCGTTTCGGCCACCGCGCCCACTCGCACCAGCTCGGCTATGGCATCTACCAGGCCCGATCCGCATAGGCCCCTCGGTCTGACGTCTCCGATGACATGGCAATCGACCTCATCGTCGATGCGGACGGCGTCGATCGCTCCAACCGATGCGCGCATGCCGCAGCTGATCTTCGCCCCTTCGAAGGCCGGCCCCGCGGCGGTCGAGCAGGCGTAGAGCTCGCCTTCTTTGGCGACCACGATCTCCCCGTTGGTCCCGATGTCCACGGCAATGCGGAGGTTGTCGCTGCGGTCGAGCTCGCCGGCGAGGATGACCCCAACCGTGTCGGCCCCCACGAAGCTCCCGATATTCGGCGCGACGTAGATCGAGCCCTCCGGGTTGACATCGATACCGAGGCTGGCGGCTCGAACTGTTTGGGGGGAGCGGAAGCTCGAGACGAAGGGCACAGTTCCGAGGCCTGCGGGTGACACGCCCAAGAGAAGATGGCTCATGCACGTATTGCCCACGATGGCAATCTCGTAGATCGCTTGGGGAGACACGCCGGTTTCGTGCGAGGCCCGCGCCACGAGGTCATTGATGACGGCAATGATGGCTCGATTCAGTCCCCGGAGGTCCTCAGGGTCGGAGGTGGCAGCCTGGATGCGAGAGATCACATCGCCGCCGTACTGCGCCTGGGAGTTGAGGTCGGAGGCGACTGCAACGACAGCGCCGGTGGGCAGATGGCAGAGATAGGCGACCACCGTCGTGGTCCCGACATCGACGGCGAGGCCGTATGTCTCCTCCGTGGTATCGCCGGCCTCGACGGCGACGAGCCTACTGTCGGCCAGGACCGCCGTAACCTGATAGTCACTGCGGCGAAGGAGGCCGGGGAGGTGCTGCAGCGGCTCGAGGCGCGCCGGCGGAAGAGCGTCGTCGCCGAGCGCTTCCAGGACCCGATTGAGGTCAGCGCGAGGGTCTTCGAGGGAAGGGGCCGGAAGGCGCAGCGACAGCTTGCGCACGTTGGGCTCGACCAGCAGCTCCCGCTCTGCGCCCTCTACCATGATTCGGTGCTCGACGACGAGAGAGGATTCCGGAACGGTGACGAGAGCATCTCCCACGACGCGCGTCTGGCAGGCCAAACGCCAGCCATCGTTCAACTGGGCGGGGGAGAGAATCCTCATCTCGACGGGGGTGGGGCTGTCCACGCCCGTCGGCGCCTGAAGGCGGCACTTGCCACACCGCCCCTGACCGCCGCAGGGCGATTGCAGCCGGAGGCCGGCTTCACGCGCCGCCTCCGCCAGCAGCGTGCCGGAGGCCACCGTCACAGAGCCATTGTCAGGCAAGAAGGTAACAGTGAATTCGGCCATGTTCGAGCCGCAGTATACTGGATTCGAGGGACCGCGTCACGGCAGGGGCCGCCTTGGACTAGTCCATGCCCTGAAAGTACTCGAGCTGCTTGATTGCTTCGGGATGCCCGGGGTGGAGCTCCAGCACGCGAGCGAACTCGGTCTTCGCCTCATCATACATGCTCAACATGGCGTACGTCTTCGCCAGGTTGAGATGTGCGTCGATCGACTCCGGATCGCATTCGACCGCTTGTTTGAGCTCTTCCAGCGATTCATCAAACCGGCCGACGAAGCAGAACACGAGGCCCAGTCCGAGGTGAGCCCGCGCGTGCCTGGGAGAGCTTTCCAGGATCTCCTGGAAGGCCGCAGCAGCCTCATCGTACTGGCCCTGGTTCTTCAGCTCCAGCGCCTGGTCACACCGCTCCTCGATGTCGCCCGCCTCGCCTGTTCCCACTTTGGGCACCTTCCTGAATCTTCCGGTCGGCGGCGGCTCGGACGCCGAGGTGAGAGCTAGACGCCCAACCGTTCGCCTTTCTCCAGTCGATAGCCCTTCAAGTAGTCTGCGGCAGACATGACGTTTCGCCCGGCCGGCTGCAGGCGCCTTACCAGCAGAGCCCCTTCGCCACCGGTCACCCAGAAGCCATCGCTCGTAAATTCGATGATCTCGCCAGGCATTCCTCTCTGCGCGGCAGTCTTTTTGCCGCCTCGGGCGGAGAGGATCTTGAGAATCTCGCCGTCTCGGGTGGTGCGGGCGCCTGGGAGCGGCGACAGGGCACGGACCAAGAGCGCCAGATCTCCAGCAGGTCTGCTCCAGTCGATGACGAGCTGTTCCCGCCTGATGGGCGGGGCGTAGGTCGCTTGGCTTCCATCCTGGGGGAGGCGCGGGGCTGCGCCCTGACGAATGAGAGCCACACCCTCGACGCCTCCGGCCGCACCCAAGGCAGCCAGCCGGTCGTGGAGGCTCCCGAAATCCTCCTCCTCCCCTATCTCGACCTGCCGCTGAAGGAGGATGTCCCCCGCGTCCATCTCCACCGCCATCCACTGGAGCGTCACCCCGGTCAGGCGCTCGCCCGCCATCAGAGCACGCTGTATCGGGGCGGCGCCCCGGTAGCGCGGCAGCAGGGAGGCGTGGAGGTTCACGGCACCCAGCTTTGCGACCGAGAGGGCCTCTTCGGTCAATATCTCGCCGAACGCGGCGACGACGAGAAGGTCCGGAGTCAGATGGCGCAGCTGTTCGAGCCCTTCTCCTCTGCTCACGCGCGGCGGCTGATGCAGGCTCAGCCCAAGCTCCCGGGCGGCCACCTTCACGGCCGGGGCGCGGGGCCGCCGCCCGCGGCCGGCGGGCCTGTCTGGCGGGGCGAAGACCCCGACTATCTGATCGGGCGCCGCCGCCAGAGCGCGCAAAAGGGGCACGGCGAAGTCGGCCGTGCCCAAGAAGGCGATCCGCAGCGCCCTCTGGGGGGAGCTAGGCATGCGGCCCCCTGGCGGCGGTGAATACCTTCAGCGCCTCTTCGAGCTTCGTCGGCTGGGCGATCGTCTCGCCGTCTTCGGTCTCCCCCACAACCCAGTAGAGCGTCGATGCGTCGG
>Ga0307377_10002359_pt1 | contig 22330 bp, 30 predicted proteins | sample TR3MG_FD_202535 | JGI IMG/M metagenome (GOLD analysis project Ga0307377, IMG submission 202535) | Soil microbial communities from Risofladan, Vaasa, Finland - TR-3 | ecosystem: Environmental > Terrestrial > Soil > Coastal area > Acid sulfate soil | place: Finland: Risofladan, Vaasa | collected...
CCCTTTTTGTAATCTACCATAGTAGCGATCACCTCTTTAATATAGTTTAGCAGACCGCTACTACTTGGTCTACGCTAGAAGCTGTCCCGACTGAAGTCGGGGGTATTAAACCAGGCGCATTGAAAATAAAATACACCTTGAACACGGACAAAAAGACCATACCTACCCCAAAAAGAGTCGGTATGGCCACAAACTTAAATAGCGTATTAGATTTTTCTTTTTCCGTGTTTCTTAAGCCTGGAAAAGAAAAAACAACTATAAAAAGTACGAAATAAACTATAAATGTTCCGATTATCATCTAGAACTCTCCTCCGTTAACAAAAACACATAAACTATCCAAAATTTGAGTACGATAAACGATTGAAAATATGTTAATACTACAATTGTCCTGAAATTAAAGCAAAATAATAGGGAGGAGATGTATCTGATGAGTCGAAGAAATAATAAAAGTAGTGGTATTCTGCCACAATCTGTATTGGAGCAATTCAAATGGGAAGTTGCTGATGAATTAGGCTTAAGCTCAAAAATTAAAAGCCAAGGATGGGAGAACATGACTTCTCGCGAATGTGGTCATGTGGGAGGTCGAATCGGTGGTAGCATGGTCAAAACCATGATTCGTCGAGCGAAAGATTCTCTAAATAGCACTTCCCTGTAAATCCAAATATAAGGAGTACAGATATTCTGTACTCCTTTATTCTTTATTACTATCAAAAACAGTTTGGTATGCTTGAACGCACGCAAAATCCGTCAAATCACTATGCATGGGGGTAATAGAAATAAAATCCTCTTGTATCGCTCTTAAATCCGTATCGGCCTCAAGATCTTCCGTTAAATTTCCACACTGCCAATAATACGTTCTTCCATGAGGGTCAACACGTCGTTCAAAAACATTTTCATAAACAGCTTTACCCAAGCGAGTCACTTTAACACCACGCCACTCAGCTAGAGGTTTACCTGGGATATTTATATTCATTAAACAGCCGTCTTGATTATGTTGAACAATAAAATCTAATTGCTCCGCCAAATAAGTTGCAGCTGGTTCAAAATTCATAAACTCAAAGCTCGCCAGAGACACAGCAAGGGCAGGAACTCCGAGCAGTACCCCCTCTATCGCAGCAGAAACCGTTCCTGAATAAAAAATATCCGTTCCTAAGTTGGGACCGAGGTTAATTCCGGAAATTATCAGATCTGGCTTGGAAATAAGCCCACCTTGTATTGCTAGTTTTACACAATCTGATGGAGTACCACTAATGGCATACCCCATCTGCTGTCCGCCAAGATTATGTTCTGTGAGAAACAAAGGTTGAAATAAAGTTATAGAATGTCCTGTGGCTGACCGCTGTCCTTCAGGGGCTACAATGCTAATATCATGTTTTGTCTGCGATCTAAGGGTGCGATACAATGTTTGTACCCCAGGTGCATTATAGCCATCATCATTGGTCAGTAAAATATGCATGCCCTTCCCCCAATCACTCTACTTCGTAAACAGAAATAACCATTTTATCTTCTTTTTTTGTCAGACCAAACATGAGTCGATAATCTTTTAGATTTTTATTGAGAAAATCAACAACCTTATAAAGTTCGCCATTAGCACCGACCCGTTGTGTCGCAATAAGTTCTATTTTCCCGTGTCGATCGGACGGATTTGTTTGTTGATCATCCACCATGAATTACCTCTTTCTTAGCGTTTATGTCCTTGAATCAATGAAAAAGCTTCTGATCTTGTAAGGGGATTAGTTTTAAATATCCCCCGTACTGCAGAGGTTAATGTTTGTGATCCCGCTTTCTTGACCCCTCGCATAGTCATGCACATGTGCTCTGCTTCAATAACAACCAAGACACCTAGTGGAGCAAGTTCGCCCATAATTGCATCCGCAATTTGTGACGTCAAGCGTTCCTGCAACTGTGGTCTGCGAGCAAACCCTTCAACGACTCGAGCGAATTTTGACAAACCGGATATTTTTCCTTTTCGTGGGATATAGGCGACATGTGCCTTACCATAAAATGGTACCAGATGATGCTCACACATGGAATAAACCGGTATATCCTTAACGATTACCATCTCTTCATGTACTTCTGAAAATTGCACTTTTAAATGGCGACTAGGGTCTTCATGTAACCCAGTAAAAACCTCTGCATACATTCTTGCTACTCGTTTCGGTGTATCCCTTAGACCTTCGCGGTCAGGGTCTTCTCCTATAGCCTCTAAAATCATGTAAACAGCTTGCTCAATCTTTTCTAAATCCATCCCCATAATCTATTTCTCCTTTATTATGGTCATCCAGAATCGAATTCCTATAGTTGTCCTATAATAACGTGTGTTTGAGGAATGACTCTAACGTTGCTGAGCTTCTCTAGCAAAAGGCTTTGCCATTCTAAGAGCTGCTTAGGTTTGGGAGTCTGGATGCCTTGCGATTGAGTCACAGGTTGCAGAATCGTTAGGATCGATGGGTCAACCCTAGCAATTAAATCGCAGGCCTGTTGAAGGTCTTTCAAAGTAGTATCTTGATTGACAACTATTTTGACAAATACTTCTTTTTGAGTGCTGTGTCGCAAAAAGGATTCATGAACATCCCAAAAAGTCTTACTATCGAACGGCAACTTAATATCCATGCTAATTACGTCGACCATCGGTAATATTTGAAGAAGTTGATCCGGCAAAGTTCCATTGGTCTCAAGGTAAATATTTAAACCTTTCACTTTTAATAAGGGTAATAGAACCTGTAATTCGTCCGCCCAAAGAAGGGGCTCTCCGCCGGTAACACTCAGCGAGTGATGAATAGAAAAATCATAGGTCTGTAGCAGGTCAAACAACTTATCCAAGGGTACGGGATTTTCCATCTTACTAAAAAGTCGTGTCCCCGGTACCTTCTCAACCCGGAACCGTTCTGGCACTTTAGTCTCAGTATCACAATAGGGACACGTCAAGTTGCACTTAGGCAGACGAAGAAAAATTTGTCGGACACCAACGTAAGGACCTTCTCCTTGGATAGACGAGAATATTTCTGTTACAGGCAAATCAAGCATTACTGAACTCCTCGAACTTTACTTCGGGCGAAACGTATGGACGTTACCTCGTCACAATAATGTTTGGCAACGCTCTCCCCGAAAGCTAAAACGTCCTGAATATGAAGGTTCGCCAAACCAATGGTGGGAATCGGAGTATTCTTATTCGACACATTAAGTCCACAATGGATCAGGGTGGATACTGGGGAAAGTGTACTGATACTTACAGAGAGTTTTTTGTCCTCTTCATAGAGATCATCTCCACTCCGTCTCAGGGTTGTAACCCCAACCTTCTCTAGTTCTTCCTTAATAGTAGAGATGAGTAATCGTTGCCGTATAATGGTCTTTTCTAAATCCATTTCAAAATGTTCCACAATAAAATGTAGCATGTCTTCACTATAGATCCAGTCCTGAGCTAGGACATCCTCCATATCTACCATCTCGTTTTGTTCTACACGGCACGGGCCGCGGAATATGCTCATGCTATCACCCATAAGTCCAAAATTTTTATAGGTAAACAAGGATTGAAGTTGACTACCATCATAGTTCAAGGGTTTGTGAAGTACGATATATTTCATGACCATTCATCAATCCTCCTTATAAATGGCCCATGCCTCTGGAGATTCGTTGACCTGAACCCATGCTAAGTGCTTTTCTATAAGGACCAAGTCCTTCTTAAGTTCTGTAAATATAAATCGCGCTAGGTTCTCAGCTGTTGGATTAACCCCTTTTGAACCGAATGAAGGTAAGTCATTTATCAAACTATGATCCAGTAACTTTAATCTTTCCCGAATACTCTGCTTTACTTCACTAAAATCTATCAACATTCCCAAATGATCTAATTGTCTACCTTCAATACAAACTACAACATTCCAACGGTGGCCATGCAATTTAGCACAATTACCGTCATAGTTACGGATAAAATGAGCAGCATCGAAATGCGCTTGAACACATACCTGAAACATCTTTCGCTCCTTATTTGACATATTACAACCTATTTTAACATTATTATTTACAAAAGAAAATGGAATATTAAAATTCTACGTCTGAAAGTGAAGGGCATAAAAAAAGAGAAGGGCTTTTCCCCTCTCCGTCATGCTAGCTTCAGCGCCTTATTAAAACAGTCAATGGCTGTATCAAATTGATCGATTTGATCATAAATATTTCCGAGCAGAGCCCATCCCTCAGAATGGTTTGGGTCTATTTCGATAAGTGAGTTTAGTAAAACAATACTTTCTTGCCAATTTCCTCTACGTGTGAGGCAAACACACAAATTATATAGAATAAGTGGATGATTGGGTGTCAACTCTAAAGCTTCACGGTAATACTCCGCTGCTTTTCTAGTTCGACCCTGATGAACCAAGGTAAAAGCATAGTTATTGAGTAATATAGAATCCTTTGGATAAATGTTTTTCGCACGTTCCAACAAATTTAAAGCGTCCTGAGAACGGCCTAAGTTTTGATAAACTGCTGCAAGGTTGTTTAATGAATCATAATGATCTGGTTCATATTTTAGAGTGAGTTTATAATACTTAATTCCTTTTTTGATCTGATTGTTTTGGACATAACAGTACGCTAATCTGGCCGCCAAGTCCGGGGTTCCTCCATAACGAAGCGCACTTTCAAAACTATTACAAGCATCAGTTAACTGTTCCAACCGCAAATGCATCTCGGCTTTCATTTCCCAATATAAGGATTTGTGTGGTCGTAGTTGGCAACATCCCTGAAAACACCTTAAGGCTTCAAGATATTCATCATGATAAGCGTAGATAATCCCGAGACGATAATTTGTTTCTGCATGCTTGGGGGCCGCTCGCAATGAATTATCCAGTGCTTTAATCGCCTCACGCCAATCTCCAAGTTCTAGAAAACAATCAGCTAGTAAGTCCCAGTAAATCGAATTCTGCGGTTCTCCATGGATTGCCTGCTCGATTTTCTTCTTGGCCTGTGGAATAAGTGCTTGACCAACATAACAACGTGCGAGGAGATAGTTTATCTCCGACGACTCTTCATTCTGCTTACTTTCCTGAAGTTCCAAATAATCTCTTGCTTCTTGAAAAGCTTGTGTTTCGATTAAATACCGCGCCACTTTAAAACGCGACTTAGGCGAATCCCGATTTAATAAATCCACCCAATTTAAGATAGCTTCATCCGTCTTTCCAACACGATGATGCCATTTGGCTCGGAGAGAATTCCACAAATATGAACTTTTAAGTGATGGCTTTTTTTGTCTGACATTCGAGGCCAGAGGTAGATTCATAGCCTTCGCCCCTTTTTACTTATTTTACCATATATGTGTTCTCCTTCCACGCTGCCAACCCCTTCTCTATACACAAAAAATATAACGTCAAATGCCTGATAAATGTGCGTTAATTCGCAAATATCCACCGCAATATCCTCTCCACTCGCCAACTTTCCTGAAATATCATTTTCTGTACATTACAACAAAAAAGGGGCTACTTTACAGCGCCCCTTCACATTTATGACAATATCCATAAAATTTTAAATCGTGATCAATCACTTTAAATTGAGTTCGTTTAATTATTTCTGCTTCCAAGGACTCTAATAAATCATCATCAAACTCTGAGACGTTCCCACAACTTAAACAGATAAGGTGATGGTGGTGATGATGCTCGTCCTTTCTGCTAAATTCATACCTGTTTCGTCCATCACCGAAATCGTTTTTAAGTAATACGCTTATTTCCGCCAATATGTCTAGTGTACGATAAACTGTAGCTAATCCAATTTCTGGGTTTTGGTGTTTAACCAACATATAAACCTCTTCAGCACTCAAATGACGATCTACGTGTTCCAGAAATGTTCGTAATATCGTCTGACGCTGGGGGGTTACCTTATAGGAATGATTACGCAATAGATTGCAAATACTTTCGAATGTTTTCAATTCCTGCACACCTAGCCCCCTCCTCCATATATTGCCTATTATATGTCAAAGAGACTCATTTGCAAAGTGCTATCTAGACTTAACGTTCAAATACCTCATATATTGCAAACTTTAAGTAGTCTGTTTCTTCGCTTCCTAGTAGCACGGGATGGTCTATACCCGCACGCCGGAATTCAATTAGTCGTAATACTTTATGTGCATCTATAGCAGCTTCCTGAAGCATATTTAAGAAGCGAGTGGCACTCAAATGATACGAGCAAGATGCCGTTACTAAGATTCCACCAGTACGAACCAACTTCATACCCTGTAAATTAATTTCTTTATACCCCCGTATTGCTCCTTCAAGGGATTGGCGATTTTTAGCAAAAGCTGGTGGGTCTAGAATGACAACATCCCACGTTTTTTTCTCTTTTACCTGTTCTCTCAAAAAATCAAAAGCATTAGCTGCCAAAAATTCAGTTCGATGAAGAAACCCATTAAGCAGAGCGTTTCCTTTGGCCATCTCAATGGCCTTCTCTGAAATGTCTAAACATGTTACTTTTTTAGCTCCATAAAGGCAGGCGTGCAACATAAAAGAGCCAGTATGCGAAAAACAATCCAGTACTTCTGCACCGTTCCAAAATGGATTCCTAATTTCTTTGCCTAACTCATTTCGGGGATGACCACTCTCATCCTCTATAATTCCGCGGCGAGCACCCCACCCTGTCATCAACGGTTTTAACGCAGCTCTATTATCTCGTTGATCGAAAAAATATCCTGTTTTCTGTCCCTCAGCAACATCAACTAAGATACTTAGTCCGTTTTCACGTACCGTTACATGGGTATCAAAAGGTTCCTCTACAAAGCCCTCTCTTTCTTCAAGCCCTTCAAGTCTTCTTACCGGAACATCGCTTCGTTCATATATACCACGCGGGTTAAAAATCGTTTTTAAAGCATCATAAATCCATTGTCGCCGCACTTCCATTCCCAGGGAGAGAATTTGAACTACCAGAACATCTTCATATTTATCAATAATTAGTCCTGGTAAAAAATCTGCTTCCCCATGGACAACCCGACATGAAGTGGCTGCTGGTAATAACCACTGCCGACGCTTCCAAGCTTGTTCGATTTTATCATGGAGTAAGTTTTCATCCACTTTAACTTCTGAATAAGTCACAACGCGGATGATGAGTTGGGATAGAGGGTTATAAAATCCCTGGGCTAAAAAATGTCCAGCATGATTATGAATATGTATAACATCGCCACCTTGAGGGTCCCCCTCTATCCTTTCAATTTCACCTGGATACACCCATGGGTGCCCTTGTTCAAGCCTTTTTTTGCGGTTTTGTTTGAGAAATGCTCTTGGAACTATCATTTAATCTTCCTCGCTTTCCAGTCTAACTATATATGAGATAGACGTCCTTCAAAATATACCGTGAAAGTCTTAGAAAAGGAAGCTTTTGCTTCCTTTTCTTATTATGCTGCAGGGCAATTCATGAATTGCCCCTACCCAAATCTTAATACCATCTCTGGTAAGGATACGGATACGGAGGATACGGATATGGGGGATATGGGCGATACGGAACATAGCGAGGTGCCGCTAAAGTCCCTAATCCAAAACCTAAGGCAAAGGGAATAACGCCAAAGAACATAAGAACAACTCCTTCTAAAATCAAATATAGGTTCTAATCCATTATATGGAACTTAATCCCTTTTTAGTGACAAAAAAAGCCATCCCTCTAAAGTCGATGTTCGTGGTCCGAAATTCGTGGTTCGAATCAAGTAATTCTTTGTGGTTATAAAAACCCGCAAAAATACCTGAATTCGTACACCAAGCGTTGAATATCGAACATCGATACGGAAGGACGGGTAACGCATAACATTTACCTTTATAATAACTTATGTCTTAAGAGAGGCGATCCCGAAGAACGTCAACAATTTCATCTGCACTCCGTCCCGACGCGTTAATAACAGGCATTTTAACAGGCCATTCAGGGGCTAATACATCAGTTCCGTCTCCTTTGACAACAACAGCTCGGACGTTCTTTAATGCTTGCCCTTCTAGAGGAGTCGTCTTAAATCCTGCGTCATGTAATGCTCTATTTACATTTTCCAATCCAGCTTCAACTGCTATCAATTTGTACATTTATTTCACCCTCCTTAAACTATCTTTATTTTCCCCTAATAGTTTTAACGTATGCAAGGTAGATCCTTAAAAATCATAACGCTTTTTGAACAGGATTTGATAATCAACCGATACAAGCGCATTATGAATTTGTATGCGTGGTGACCGATCAGGAAACATGACCTCTACAGTGCACGTCATTATACCTTGTGTTTCAACAGCTAAATGAATCACTTTTTTATGCGGAGGTGTTCTCTGTAGTATGATTGAATAATTTCCAGTGGGTTGTTGTACTCCTTTAAGTTCCAATTTTTTTGGAAGTTTGGCCATGGGTAAAAATTCGTCGGTTTGGATTTCAAAAGGGTGAGTGCTTTCTAATTTGAAGCGGACTAAATATGGTTCACTTGTATAATTAAGTTTGAAGGAAATATCGAGGGCTCTCAGAGAACCTTTGTTTTCTTCTTTCACGGACGTATCGACGCTGATTGGGGCTAATTCATTAAGAATGGGTACAAATTGGTTCTTTCCTTCTTGTCCATTCAGATCTTTCACTAGCTGGAGGGGCAGACGTTCATTAGAGAAAATATGAACCAATCCCTCACTACTTCCTGACCATTCTTCTCGAACTGTTACTGTCTGTGGGTAATCTCTTGTATAACTTGGGACTAACCCTAGAGATAAAATAAGTAGACCAGTCATTATTAGGGCTGGTTTTCGAGCATGATATAATAGTTTTTTTGAAAGTTGTGCATTTGTGATTGCCACATGTAACGCAGCTAAGAAAAAGGGAATCAGTAGCAAACTATAAATCGCTAGGAAAATCATAAAATGGTTGTGTAACGCTTCGTAAAAGCTGGCCCACTGCGAAGAATTCAAGAGCTCGAAATGTATCGTATATATGAAATAGGGGCCAATCAAGACCAGGATAATACTTGGTAAGAATAACTGTAAATCCATGCACAGAAGCCAAAATACAAAGGGAAATGCAAGGTCAATTCTAATGAGTGCCAATACTAAACTAACCGCAAAAAGCAGCAAAACTCCAATTAACCAATATAGCTGTGGATCCCTTGCTAATGGAAGCTTATGAAACCAACTCGCTAAGATAATAAAAATTCCCAAGGCAATACCGATACGAGCTACGGCAAAGAGCATAGGATAAGCGTGATACAATAACTGAACCTGTTTAATCCAATTCCACAGATTTTCCCCAATCCCACTCAAACCAACTATAATCACACTTAATAATAACGTAGCTCCTAGAATCTCCAAAACTTTTTTCCAGTTTAATCTTTGCTTATTGGAATTTCTTCTGTTAACCTTAATTAAGATCAAGCACGTAACTAAAAACGCGAAAAAGGTGATACAACGCAATCCATTACTCGTGAGAATAAATACATTCTTTCCTATTTGGAACGGTAAATACAACTCATCCCATTCGCTTGGCCCCAACTTATCTAACTTTACAGAGGTTAGCAATCGATGGGTATAGTCGCCGACTCTCTGCATATCTTCCAGAGAAACACGCTCCAAACGATCTTCCGGTCGATGAAAATATCCTGCAGGACGCCCGAAAATACCCAGCCCCAAAGCTGGAATGCCCTTATCCAAGAAAGAACTAAAATCACTTGTACCTCCATGAGAACTTTCACGGGTCATCATGATAAATTCTCGACTGAGATGAAATGGGATGGCACTATCACTCGCCAAAGCTGCTACTTGCTTAATTAACTCAGGAGGCGCGGACTTAATACCTGCAACATCTATTTCCAACGGGGTTCCAACCATGTCTACATTAAGCATCCAACGAACGGCCGATAAGTCTGCATGTGCCGTGTAAAATTGCGAACCAACCAGCCCATACTCTTCTGCTCCAAAGAAAATAAATTGATAGGTTTCTTGATGAGGTTCTTTACTCAGTTCTCGGGCAAGCTCTAGTAAGACCCCTACACCTGAAGCATTATCAATCGCCCCCGGGGCATTTAGATTTGCAGAATCGTAATGCGCGCCGCAAACAATTGTGTCGGGTAATGTCCCCGGTAACTCGGCAATAATGTTTTGGCTATTGATCATTTCCACCTGTTGTTCATGTTGTAAGACTGAAGCTTCTCGTATGACAACTTTACTAAAGGGCTGTACACGTACCTTCCACCCATTTTGATTCAAAACATAACTAATATACTGAGCTGCCGCTAACTCAGACTTACTTCCAGCAGGTCGAGGCCCAATTTTTTGGGCGAGATACTTTACATGTTCATAAGCCAGCGGCGCGGAAAATTCTGCTGTAGAATCATTGGGTATCGGAGTAATACTAATCTTCGAATAACCCAGCCATATAATCGCGATAAGACTCAAAACAGTTATTAATATGATCACACTAGTCTTTATTAACTTCATAAATCTATGCCCTTTCAAGATATTAACTCACTTTGCGAATTTTATGAAAAATTTAGAAGAGATATGCCTCGCAAAACTATTAACCTCTTGGACATATATGGTATAATATAGATAATATTTTGAGCCTTGAGAGAAGTATGCAGTATGTCAAAACTGAAATTTGTCTTTTCTATCCTCTTTATGTTGACATTCAGTATGTTGTGTTTAACTGGGTGTTCGCTTAAAGTTCCAAAACTTTTTCCTAAACCAGTCCAGATTTCCGACCTACCCGCTGAAGCACTTTTTATTGATAAGGATGCGATCTATAACCGAACGGTAGCCCTCATTCAGTCTGCACAAACGTCTATTTACGTTGAGCAAGCTGAGTTTGATGACCCTCGCCTTGAACAGCTTCTCCTTTCAAAATCTCGTGCAGGGATTGAAGTCCGTATCCTCTTAGACCAATGGCAAAAAGTAAATTGGGCAACACTAGATCAATTGAAGAGTCAAAATGTATCAATTCAGTATTATCCTGCACAAAAAGGACAAATCAACCATACCAAATACTTAATTATTGATCAAAACGTAGCCCTGATCTATGGACCCCCTTGGACTGCCGATGGGCTACTAGCCCATGATCTTGCCGTAGAAATATCAGGAAAATCCGCTTGGAAAGCTGCAACTTTATTCTCAAAAGATTGGAAATTTACTACAACTTTCCCCTTGGATGTTCCCAAGACCTCCCCTCTACCGGATGATAATATTGTTTTAGCCACTAACGCCAATGTTAAGCAACAGCTTGCAGAGCAAATATCAGCTAGTACAAAATCCATCTGGATAGAAACATCAGAAGTAACTGATCCTGATTTAGTTCAGGCCCTAATTGATGCTGCCAAGAAAGGTCGAGACGTTCGCCTTATTTTAGATCAAGCAGTAACGAGTAAAACACCGGTTACCCTTGAAAAATTAACGGCCAAAAACATTACCATCCGATATTTCCCTAGTCTAACGCCACTTGGGATGCATTTAGCCATTTTTGATAACTCGTCTTTTCTGTTAAGCAGTTCTGACTGGACACATTATTCATTTATCGCCAACCATGAATTTTCCATTACCATCCCATCTCCTTTAGCATCCTCCAAATTAAGCGATCTGTTTGAGCAAGATTGGGAAAAAAGCACTGAGCTACGAAATTGAATATTGAAATATCTGCTTACTAAAAGATAGACGTAAGGGACAGAAATTTGTCCCTTACGTCTATCTTTTTGAAATCACGTCGTTTGATTATCTTTTTCTTGAATTAGCGACTCTAATTCAGCTCTAATTCGTCTAAATGCTTGCAATCCCCAACAAGCCTTGGTATCCATTGATGTCCAATGACCTCAAAAATGTTCAAAGCCGTATTATGTTGCCACGGTGTTTTAGTCCACTCATGAACCTCAAAGCCTAGTGCTTTCGTAACTAGCATCTTTAAGGTTAACCCATGTGTTACAAGACAAACTGTCTCTTCCGAATGGTTGTTAATAATTTGTTGTAAAAAGTTCCAAGCCCTATCCATTACAAATCCCATGTTCTCTCCACCGGGTGCGGTGACAAGATGGGGTTCCGAGTCCCAAATTTTAAACACACTCGGATTGGCTACTCGTAACTCTTGCCAGATACGCCCTTCCCATTCGCCAAATGCAAACTCGCGCAGTGCACGATTTGTGGATAATGTTTTAAGCCCAAGTTCACAACGAATCTCTTCTGCTGTACCTATTGCTCGAGGGGAATCACTGGAATATATATGTTCAATTCCCTCACCCCTTAGTCTAACTGCTAAGGAACGGGCCTGCATTATCCCCTTTTCTGTAAGCGGAGAATCCAAACTTCCTTGAACTCGCCCTTCAATGTTCCATAAAGTCTGTCCATGACGCGTTAGTATGATTCGAGTCATAAATACACTCCTTAACATGATAAGGGTAGGGAATATTCCCTACCCTTCCCCAACTTGCCGTAAGACTTCAGGTTTCTGACCCCGCTTTCGCAGGTGGGCACCTAGTCCAAACTTTCCAGCTTCCCAAGGAAAGGGCCTGTTGTAATAGCTTGACATTTAGTTCCCTTGTCACTATATAGGATCAAAACCATGATAATCCATACGTACAAGGCAGGATGTATTTATATTATATCACCACAGTGCAAAAAAATCTCTAGCAAATGCTTGGAAATTATCGCTTCCGCATTTTGTCCTCAATCTCCGCTAAACGGTCTTGAAGTAAGGCAATGGCCATTTCTTGATTACGCACACGCCGACGAAGATGATCGACAAGCTGCGTTAGCTCTGTAACGTCTTCATTTATCGTTTCCAGAATTCTTCCAGACTGAGGCTTTTCTTTGTCACTCAAATCCTCTAGATTTTCGTTAAGTACTTCTTCTGAAGATTTATCTTCACTCTCCTGAACAGGCAAAAGATATCGAAAACGCGCATATCTCGAATTGCGTCCCGGATGTACTTCAATCACTCTGTCTTCCGCCAAAGACTGAATCGCGCGTTTCAAGGTAACACTAGCCGCTCCTGTTTCTCGTTGAATATCTGAATATGCTAATTCAAAATCCTTACCCTGATACATACAAGAAATCTTTTCAAAAAATTCGACAAATTTTCGCTGAGTTTTTTCTTTTAATTTCAATGTTAGTTCATCCTTTCACATTAATAATAAATTGAATAATAAATTGAATAATAAATTTAGTTATATTATAGCAAATTTTAATTAAAATGCTATACAAAATAATTTTTAATTAACTTTAAATAATCTATTTTGAGATTAATTTATTTATTCCCATAAAGTTTTAAATAACCTCGTCCGATAAAGCAATTCCAATATATCGAAGCTGACTTCTGCGACCCATTGAACAGTGGGATAATCATAGGCTGTTTACATGAAGTTTTTGAATTATTCGCGTTTACTAGTCATACTCCATCAAATTGAGGCATAGGTAGTTATCATCAAAGGAGGGATAAACATGTTAAAATCCTTTCAGTTTAGCTTAATTCTAAAAGGTATTCTTTTGGCATCCATCTTGGCAGCGTTAATGTCACTTGTATTTGGCATCCTTCTCTCCTACACATCACTCCCTGAGTCTGAACTGTCGATCAACATAATCTTTGGCACAAGTATCTTCGTCGCTGCCTTCATCACAGCTTACCAAGCAGGCACAAGGGGATTGTACTATGGATTGGCTGTCGGCCTTGGATTTATCTTTCTGGTGCTAATCCTATCTGCAATTTTCTGGTCTGACGCTCCATCTTGGCTAAAAATGGGAGAGAAAACCATCCTGGCACTTGTTTCCGGTGGTATTGGTGGAATCATCGGAGTGCTTTTTCCACAATCTTAAGTAGAATAAAAAGAGAACCCTTGAGAAAAGAGGGTTCCAAAATACTTTCCAATTAACCTCGACAGTTATACAATATAATCAAAGTAGCTATAAGGGAGGACCGATCTATGTGTGTCGAAAAAACGGCTTGGGAACAAGTCATTGATTTCCACGGGCATACTTGCCCAGAAATATCTTTAGGTTATCGAGTAGCGCAGATTGCAATGCGTGAACTGGGAATTCGCCCTGCACCAAATTCAGAGCTTTCAGTTATTGCATATACCCATTCCTGTGCCCTTGATGCCTTTCAGGTGATAAACAATGTAACTTACGGACGCGGGAATTTAATAGTCAATGAAAAGAAGGGCCATGTTTATCACTTTCAATATAGCGGTACATCCGAGGGATTACAGATTTCCATAGAAACAGAAATACTAGAACACCTTGCAGGAGCTGACGACCACTTAACTACGCGTGAGAAACAAAATAAAAATTTGGAAGCCATCCAATTCATTCTGGGGACTGAAGAGTCGCTTTTTTGCACCATCCTAAAAGTCTAAATAGCAAAGCATGAGAACTCTCTAGAGATTTCTCATGCTCTTTTTTACTAAGCTACCTCGTGCTGCCGATCTTTCCATATTCTCCAAGCCAGGAGCAGCAGAGCAATCCCTGCCGCCACTATACTACTCCATTGAGCCGCGGACCAGTTGAACAAAAAACGTGGACTATCCCCGCGAAGACTCTCCAAAAAAAATCTAGATAGATTGTATAACACCATGTACAATAAAAAGATCATGCCAGATGGCCATTTTCTCAATTTCAAAATTACTAGAAGAGCAAAGATAATCACATCCACTTGCCCTTCCCATACTTCCGCTGGCCACAGAGGTTGGTTCCCAAATGTGTCTCGAGCAATTGTGCCAACAGGATAGAGAATTCCGTAAGTTCCTCCTGTAGGTCCTCCAAATGCGTCACCATTCATAAGATTTGCATCCCGTCCGATCGACTGGGCTAGTATAAGCCCTGGGGCCGCTAAATCCGCTAATTTCCAGAAAGGCAACTTCTTTATCAGGACGTAAACTGCGCCAGCTAATATTGCCCCGGCCACACCCCCTTGAATCGAAAGTCCCCCATGCCAGATGGCTATTATTTCGCCCGGATGTTGGCGATAAAATGCCCAATCAAAAAAGAACACCTGCCAGAAACGAGCACCTAATAAACCTGAAATAAGCAATATGGGTGCTAAATCCATTATTGGTTCCATATATTCCAGTTGCCCTTCAACTTTGGCAAAATACAGTGTTATGCCTACTCCTACAATGAAGGCCAATGCGAATAGTGTACCGTAGGCACGGATAGGAAAACTTCCTATATAGAACCAGAACTGATGCATTTTTTTCCCTCCCACACTAGAATATCCAGATTTGATAACTTCAAGTCACCCGTCTATCACTTAGAACATAATAACAGATCCAATGTCAACCATCGGATCTGTTGAGATTATAAACTGTTTAATTTTGTAAAGAAACGATCGTATTTATTGAGCTTTGGTATCGCTGCCTCGCGTTCTGTTTTCCCAGTTGGTTTTTGAACTGTTTGAAAATAACTGGAATGCTTCTTCTTACCTGCTAACGAATCAGAGTACAGTGTAACAATTAATGTAGCGATTACAATTAACACCAATAACCATTGAAATAACATGACTAACACCTCCATTACTATTTTATGGCGTATAGCGCAATTGTCAAGTATTCCTTAGAACTTTTAATTGAAAAGTTCTTTAGTCAAAAGTCGCAGACATACGATCACCCGGATGTAAAACCGTTGTAAATTCTGCAGGTCTACCATTGACACTTAGTTTTAATGAAGCTCCTGGAAGAACCTCATCAGGAAACTTGACATAAGGCAAAAGATCTGAAAGGATTGGCATTTTCTTATAGCCCTCTACCCTCAGTTCCATTCCACCTATTAGGGGTTGGTCTTCCAATACGGGACGTCCATGAAACGAAATGATCGTTTCTTGAGGAGGGTATTCTACTTGTATCCCATTGACGCTGAAATTTATAGGCTTTGGCTCTAGTCTCAGCTCACCGACCGTGATCTGCCTTGTGCGAGCCACTATTGAATCCCCTTCATGGATAATATGGCTCCCGGCTACGCCACACCCATTGACTAATAGCTCATGGGTTAAGTCAAAGGTATGTGTTTCCCCATTGATATGGATTTCGATCTCTTCTTTTTTTTGTAGATTGTAGCCCATTTGTTGACAAAGATTTTCTAAATTATCGTTCAGGATGTACGTTATTTTATAACCATCTAGAATTTTATCTGTTTCGCAAGCCAAGCGATGATTCACAAAAACTTGGGGGGAATAAACTTCTTGTTTTCCATTCCAGACAATCCATTTTGCCTCTACCGTTGGCAACACATCTTTGAAACACACCTGAGCGTCGTCACCTGGCTCTCCGGGGACGAAGACAATGTCATCCCCAGCTTTAAGTGCTTGATCTAATTTGCCAGGTTTGCCATTGACCGATAATTGTGCTGCACTTCCCATAGTCCCCTTGATGACCCGCATTTCACTATTCCACTCAAACGTCAATGCCGCACCCGGTTTCCCAAAAAAAGACCGTGGCAGGATCCCAGCAGCGAGCAAAGCCTCTGCCACTGTCGCTAATTGTAATTCAAAGATCGAAACACGCGTACTGTTCACCGTTACAGTGTAATACTGCAACCCATTTCCTTCGAGTGCTGCAATTCCAATCCCGATTGGGGTAATACTTTCCGGTCCCCTTATGTTTTTCTCTCCATAAATCTCCCCTAACCGTTCTCTGACTTGAATGCCCACTCTATTCGGAGGAATTCCCATGGTCTCAGCCAACAGCTCGGAAAGCATGGGGGTTAAACTACCTCCGCCAATCAGAATAACAGCCTGAGGGACGTCATTGTTGAGATTCAGAATCTCTTTTGAAATATTCACCGCTAACTTCCCGACCACAGATTGAATAACCTTTAGAACATCATCTTTTTTTGCAACAATTTTGGCACCGAGAAAATCCTTAAAATTCAGTTCTGCTTTTGTATTTAATTCTCGCTTTACTTTTTCTCCAACCTTGAAATCGAGTAAATAATACGCACAGATCTCCTCAGTGACTGCATCTCCAGCCATTGGGACCATCCCATAAGCAAAAAAAGATCCATTCCGTGTCAAGGCAATATCCGCGGTTCCAGCCCCAATATCGACTAAAGCCAGATTAAGGCGCCTCATATTTGTTGGAATAGCAGCCTGACCTGCAGCAATCGGTTCTAGCGTCAGACTGGTCATTTCAAGACCTACTCGACTTAGTACGGCCACCAAGCCATCAACAACAGTCCGAGGTAAGAAGGTCGCAATAACGGAAACCTTAGCCAGCTTCCCCCGTTGCCCGATCAAACTGGAAATTTCCTCTCCCTCATTCCACCGGGCTATAGGATTGTATCCTACACAGTGATAGCTTTGCGAATCATCATCTGCTGACGATTTTAGCTGGCGAAGCGCTTGATGGACTGCTTCCATTTCTAAAGCTAATACATCTTCCCGTTCCCACCGCACTGGAAGTAGTTCCTTTTGTTCCGCTACTGCCACTTCAGTTCTCAACGCCCGACCTGCTGCTGCCACGGCAACTTTTTTTAAGGGTACATCAAGTTTCTTTTCGAGGACCTCTTTGACCTTTATAACGGCCCGAGCAACTTCTTCAACGTCATGAACCTGTCCATCATACATGGCGCGCTGCCGATGTTCTGTTCGGGCGCTTGCCAAAATTTCATAACCCTGCTCATTGTTCTTAATCATTACAAGCCCCATGACCATACGGGTTCCAATATCTAACGCAAAAATAGGTTCCACTTGTTTCACCTCTCTTTGAGTTACTTCGACCCTATTCATCTAAACTCCTTCTGTTGAGGAAGTTTCTTAGCACGTTCGCACACGTTCCATTGCTTTTCGCTTGAGGATATGGCTAAAACACAAAACTTCTGGGCTTTCTGCACGTGAACAGTTGTGTTTCTTAACGCCATATCCTCTGCGCTCATTGACGCAATTCCTCTCTTCATGCTCTCTAAGCTAAGAAACTTCCTCCGGCATGGGTTGGCGGGGGTTTGGAAAGACCGCTTTGTGCTGTTTGCGCATATTGACGCAAATGCGCACATTTCATTAGCTTCAACGTTTTTAAATTTCGTAACTTTGAATTCACCATCAAAAACATGCCCACAAGTTGTTGGCCCTTCGGCCAAGGTTAACGTTGATAACGCCCCTCACTATATATGACCTGAACTGTAATCTTTCAGAACATCAGTCCACAACGTTGGATCTTCTATGCCCAACTTCCAGATGGCAACTCCATACAGTATTCATTTGCGCCCATATTATGGACTAAGGCATAAGCTTTTGCTCCACCTTTCTGTGCATTTTCCTTAAGGCTTAAATCAACATTACCCACACGCTTAAGCTTTCCCGTTCCATCAAAGGAATACCAACCAATTCGATACAATAACCACTGACATGCTGGAACTCTATATTTCAACTCAAAATTCTTCATACAACCATTAATCACACCCTGACAACCAAAAAGAAGTTCACGACAACCATCAGACTTCACCTCACTGCGAGTGAGTATTTTATCGATACAAACAACGATTGTCTCCCCATCTTAAGTCTCTGGTCTTTGTTTTGTCCATTTCAATGCAACCGCTCCCCAAGTTATGCCAGCTCCAAAACCCATAAGAAGAAGATTATCTCCGGTGTAGATACGACCATTTCCAAATGCCTCTTGCATTGCAATCGGAATTGAGGCACTAGATGTATTACCGAATCTATCAATATTTACGACTACCTTATTCATAGAAAAACCCAATCTTTTAGTGGCAGCTTCAATTATCCTACGGTTTGCTTGGTGCGGGATAAAGAGATTGACGTCTTCTTTAAGTAGATTTGCTTTTTTTAATGTTTCCTCAGTCACTTCAACCATTATCTTTACGGCAAATTTGAAAATCTCCGGCCCATTCATCTGTAAAGTGTGCAAATTCTGTTTGACAGTCTCTATAGATGCAGGCAGTCTTGATCCACCTGCGGGCTGAAGTAGATACTTTCCACCGTTGCCATCAGCACCTAGTGTAAATCCCAGAACACCTTCGCCAAAAGGAACTGCATCAAGAACAACAGCGCCGGCTCCGTCTGCAAGTAATACGCATGTATTCCTATCAGACCAGTTTGTGACCTTTGACAAAGTTTCAGCTCCGATAACTAGTACCTTTTTATATGAGCCGTTGGAAATGAATTGCGCAGCAGTTACTAATGCATAAATAAATCCAGTACACCCCGCCCCGATGTCAAAGGCAGCTGCTCTGTTGGCACCCAATTTTGACTGAATTATACATGCTGTAGATGGAAAAAGCATATCAGGAGTGGCCGTTGCTACAATTATCAAGTCAATCTCAGCCGGTGTAATGTTGGCATCATCTAGCGCACGTTGAGCAGCTATTAATCCTAAGTCCGATGAAGCTTGTTCGCCTGATGAAATATGTCTCTCCGTTATTCCAGTTCTTGTCTGAATCCATTCGTCGGTTGTATCCACAATTTTCTCTAAGTCATGATTTGTCAGGATGCGTTCAGGAACATAAGATCCAAGCCCAATTACACCAGCACTAAAGTGATTAACCAATATATTCACTCCGTTTCTATTTCGCTAGAATTTTCACACAACTTATAATTATTTCTATACTAAAGAAGAAATTCCTGCCAATGTTTGTCTCCTTTGGCAATAAAAAATGAGCTATTAATATTACATAGCTCATTCTAAAAAGGTATTATAGTATTTCCCTCAATTCAATCCCAGCTATAAAAACGAACACAACCTCCACAATCGCCTGTACTTTAACCTTCTCTACCAACCTCTGGAACAATTATCCATCTAACTCATCAAGCAGCGAACCCTACGCTGCCAGATACGCCTTGAAATCTTTCTATTCGAATTCCTCCACCCTCAACCCAGCAATTTAGCCTTTGTAAGAATTTCGCCGCGCTTTATTGTATATTTCAATTACTTTGTGAATTTTCCTCCCAATTGTCTAATTCTCAATAAAAAGGAATACACCTTCCCCTACCCCATGATTTTAGATTCTTATTAAATTGCTCAATTTCTATGAGCTGCTAAAAACCAATTCAGCTCGATACTTCAGCAAATATAGTCCTTTCAATAAAAGCCTTACTATTTCTCGTTGAGTGGTAAAATGGTTTCTCAGTCGTTTAATTTGATACACCATCAAATTCAGAGTATCAGGAATGGTAAACACGACTGGGAAATATCTAATATTAAGCACAAGTTCTATTTTCTGGTATTCTAATTGTCAAGCCTACTGCATTCCCTCCTTTCTTGAAGGGAATGTAGTGGGTTTACTATGTTAGCTGCCTGCTCTGACCCGGAGTTTAGCCTTTGTCCAGCTAGAGATCGTTCGACAATACATCTATTAAATTCCCTAATAAATTTTGAATTTCGTCTTTTTCGTTGCCAACTTTACGCCGAGCTTCTATCATTTTATTTACAGTTGATCCAACCACTTTAATCGCCGAAAACGAACTGTCCATTTGCACTATAAGGTGGCTAATTCTATCATCGATTTGGTTAATGGTTACCATAACTTGTTCACTAGAACCTTGGGCCGAGCTGATTTCTTTGTGTTCTATTTCAATAGCCTGTTGAACTTGTTCAATATTTGTTTTTATCAATGAAATTAATTGAGCAATTGAAAGTGTCGCTTTAGTGGATTCTTTAGCCAATTTTCCGACTTCATCAGCGATGATGCTAAATCCTCTGCCATGTTCTCCGGCACGTGCTGCTTCGATTGCTGCATTTAGAGCAAGTAAGTTTGATTGGGATGCAATTCCATCAATACTTTTGGCAATTTTATCTATTTCATTGGCTCCTTGTTGAAGCGCATTAAGAGTTTCCGTGGTTTGAAGAACTGCATCTTGAACCTTTAGCATACGGGTCGTTACATCTTTTACTGATTTAGATCCGGTCAATATTAAAGGATTGATACTTAAAGTTTGATTATGTAACCCTTCAATTTCTGGAACAATATTCTGAACTCCATCGATGAGTTGTGAAGTAATACTTGAGACGTCCTGCCTAGATATAGTTTGCTTTAATAATTGTTCTTCTATTTCATTCAAAATGTTTTTTGCCATTTGACATTGAGCCTTAGAGACTGAGCTATTCATAGCATTCTTGTCAGTTAGATTAAGAGACTCAGAACAGACTTCACCTATTTCACTTTGTACGACATAATTTTTTTCGATATTTGGCATGTTAAAATTCTGTGCGCCAATTTTATGGTTAGAGTCGTGTGATTTTCTAAATAGCATTTTAAGACTTCCTTCCGGCCTCTTACAAGGCGCAATGATGATATTTTTAAACAGGGCTTGCCCAGCTACATCATCTCACTAAGTTTCCCTGCCGACTCGGCTTGAGCCTGAGCCGATTGATTTACCTGTTCGGCCGCCGTAGTCGTTTGAACTATGCTTGACGATATTTCTTCAAAATTAGCGGCCGACTCTTCTGCTGTTGCCGTTACGTTTTGAATGGCTGAACTGATTTGATTGATGATTTTCAAAACGTCCCCATAATTGCGTGAGGAGGGATTTATATCCTTTGATTGCAAATTATGGGATGATTCGTTTGAAACCTTTACTGATCTCTCATGAATCTTATCAAGATTCCGTTCTCCTGCGTCTCCGCCAGCATTATTCCGGCGGGGTCTTCGTCATAGCCAACAAGGACTGGCCTCTGGTCGTTAAATTCTGGCGCACCGATTTGTCTTACATCACCACTCTGCTTCAGGATGACTATGCCGCCAAAGGTCCCCAACCTCGTGATCCAGCTTCCATGCTACGTTCGTATCTTCTTTTTCTCATGACAAAACCAGAAATAGGCATTACCGAGTGGATTAATGAAATGCAGCGTATTCCCTACTACGCTATCCTAAGCGGTTTCGAACCTGGCGATTTTCCCGGTGTTGGCACCTTCTACGACTTCTTCAAACGCCTTTGGGCTGCCACCATCGTCACTTCTTCTCTTCCCCGCAGTAAATCAACTTGTCAATGTCGTGCCCAAGGCCTTGCTGATTGCAACCATCCTAGTATCTACTCCCAACCAGATTGCAACTCAGGATGGGACAGCTCAAGAGAGAAGTACTTTAACTGCTACCAAAATTCCTTACCCTTCTAACCTAAAAAGAAACTTCCAACAGATATTCTGGCATATATTTTAATTACAACCTTTTTGTTTAAAATTATACAATAATTTATAATGTTTAGACTAATAATAATACTATAAGTCATAGTTTTCAAATGTACAAGTTTGTTTTCTGCATTCTTACAATTGTTGGTAAGGGGTAATAAGAAATGACAAGAATCAATAGTATAATCAGTATGAACATAAAATATGTAAGTGTTCAGTAAACCCTCCATTAACAAATTAAATCAAAATAAAAAGGCCGGAATCAATCCGACCGTTTTAATATATCACCAAAGTTTTTGTTGAGGGGATAAA
>Ga0307377_10002360_pt1 | contig 22329 bp, 24 predicted proteins | sample TR3MG_FD_202535 | JGI IMG/M metagenome (GOLD analysis project Ga0307377, IMG submission 202535) | Soil microbial communities from Risofladan, Vaasa, Finland - TR-3 | ecosystem: Environmental > Terrestrial > Soil > Coastal area > Acid sulfate soil | place: Finland: Risofladan, Vaasa | collected...
GGCCGTCGATCCTCCCGTGGTCGTCGATCCTCCTGTGACAGTCGATGCTCCTGTGGTCGTCGATGCTCCTGTGACAGTCGATGCTCCTGTGGTCGTCGATGCTCCCGTGGCAGTCGATGCTCCTGTGGTCGTCGATCCTCCTGTGGCAGTCGATGCTCCCGTGACAGTCGATCCTCCCGTGGTCGTCGATGCTCCCGTGGCAGTCGATGCTCCCGTGGCAGTCGATCCTCCTGTGGCAGTCGATGCTCCCGTGGCAGTCGATCCCCCTGTGGCTCCGGATAACTCTGTGACTGCAGATAGCCCCCAAGGCTCAAGAGACTCGGTAGGAAATGCAAATTCACATGCCATAGGAACAAGGCATGCATCTCCGCAAAGGAGCAAAGTGACTGTATCCAGTCATGCATCTCCGCAAAGGAGCAAAGTGACTGTATCCAGCCATGTCCAAAAAACGCAGGAGGTCAGAGCGAAGAAGACCGCTAATAGAAATCAGAAGACCGTGGACATAAAGAAAAAAGCGGTAAAATCTCGGGCCAGAGCTGCATCAAGATAGCCTTTGCCTAGATCATTGTCAGCTCTTAGAAGAAGAGAATGCAAAATAAGCAAGATCAATCTCTGCAAGGAATCCTCTGCAAGGCGGATCTGTTTGAATAAAAATGCATCCGCCTTTTTTTAAAATTTATTTTCCCCATCTCTAGCAATAATTTTTCGCAGGATGAGAGTGGCGTTGTCTTTAGAAAGCAAATCAGCAGGACCACAAAATCTGGTTTTCTTATGATGCCAACGACAAGCTGGTGCAGATGATCATTGAGTGCAACCACGATGTGATGACTGATAAAGGATTTGCCAGAATGAGGACAGAGTCTTTTGTAGCTGGTGAGCTAAAGATACTGTGAAAAGCCCGCCTTTTCTTTTTTTGCTTCCAGCGTAGAAAAGCGGCTCAGGACTTTTTCCAAAATCGCAGGGGATGGAAGGATCCTGGGGGCAGGGAGAGCGGATAAGAAACCTGCCGATCTTAGCATCTATTGCTTGGAGATCCTCATAATGCATCCGTCTTCCGTATGATCTATTTCTAGCTTCATCTTCAGGTCGGAGAAGACCTTTTGCCAGTGGCTTTCCACACAGGTCTTGCAGTGCTCCTTGGCGATCAGGCTGGCCCCCACGCGGGCAAAGGACTTGGCCCCTTCCATCAAGCCGCAGCGATGGCGTTTGATCTCCACAAAGCCGTCCCCTTCCATCACCTCCACCACGCTTCCAAAGAGGTTCTTGTCGTTGGTAGCCACGGCCAGGGCCACATCTTTGGGCTCGGCCAGCCCCAATTGCTTGAATGTGGCCGCTACCTGGCGGGCGCCGATGTCCTGAAACTCGCGCAGGCCCTTCTTGCCGAGCTTTCGAGCCACATAGCCGCTGCTGCCGTAGAAGCTGCCCATCCACATGGCCACCACACGCTGCTGGATCTGCTCCAGGGGAATATCAGGGACGTCTGTCATGCCATTTTAGCTCCGCAGGCGGAGATTATAATACTTTTGCGTCCAAAATGCTTCTCCATCCAAGTCGAGCCTCGCTTTCCGATGCGCTGTAATCCAAAGGAGACTAGCAATGCACAGCTGCCGAGGCCTTATCATCGATGCTCCGCAAGCGGTCATTCTTGCGGTTTCATCCATCATGTTTCTTGTCTTGATTAGTTTCAAGATCCTGAGTTTCAATATCCTGATTATGATTATGAGCAAATCCGGAAAGGATTTTATCGAGAAAGGTGGCTATTCCGCCAGGATAATAGACCTCCAGGGCATCAATCTCCCCCATATTCTTAGGGTCAAGAGCAAATGACTTAAGATATTTCTTAAAATATTCTTTATTCTCTTTTGTCTTGCTATTTGCCCGGATCATGGGGATCTTCAGCTCTAAAATCTGCTCGGGCGATAGACCGATGCTTTTGACCCTTATCTTTACACCGTTTACCCTTAGCCGGGATTTTTCGATATCTCCTTCCAGATCTTGGGCAAAAAATGCGTTCTCCTGGCTCAGATCGGATAGGCAGAGAATTGTAGTGGGTGAGCTGCAACGCTGCAAAAGATCAGATATTGCCTCCTGGGAAGCCCTACCATTGACAAAGACCAGTGCAACTGCGTGCTTCTCGCAGACAGGGTGTAGCAGCGAACTTGTTGCAGATTTATTCAGCCAGACCTCAATACATTGGGGGCCGAAGCTGCTTGCTTCCGGCAAGAAGACATGCTCGCCGGGCTTATCCTCCAATATGGCATCGGCCGGAATGTAGCCCAGCGTCCGGGCTTTCTTCATCCATTTGGCCAGCTTCTCGCCGTCATTCTCGTGGTAGGGCCTGGTAATCCGAATCTCTCCCACAAACCCACCACAAATAGGATAGTCGGAGACAGCTCTTTGCAGCGCGAAATAGAAGAGGCCTCTCAGAGTGGTCCTTGATCTGCCGGTCTCCATAACAAAATCATGATAGACTCTAGCTACCCATTTGGACTTGGTTCTATCCGTCTCAGTGAATGTAAATGCCTCAGTCATATCTGTATTTTCCTTTTGAGCACCTGCATTATAGAAATTGAGTATTTATGGTAGAGCGTTTCTGTTAGTATACTATGCTCATTTTTTTAGAAAAAATTAAAATTAACCAATTTTATATTATTTTAATTCTTACATCACTTCGATCAAGACGCTACCCTGAGCGGAGCTTCCGGTCGCATCAATGACCGTCAAGATGATCACATGGCCGCCTTTGCTCAGCCGGGAGGGATTTTGCATAAATTTGCGGCTGGTTGAGAGTTCTCCATCGATGCTCGAACTCCAGCGATAGCTGAGCGGTGCCTTGCCTTCACTCACCAAGGCATCAAAGCTGACGTCTTTTTTCCCCTGCAAGATATCTCCTGATTTGGGTGAAGTTATGGTCACGGTTAACTTTTCCGCGCTCTTTTCGGCAGCATTGCTGCCACTTGGGGAGGGGCTTTCCTTCTGCTCCACACATCCCGAGCAAAAAATGGCAAGGCATATTGCAACTGCAAGTATCCATTTCATGGTTGAGTTAGAGGTTCTTCATAGATATATTTCATTCTCTTATTTCTTGTAATCTGATGGCTGAAAATGAAAAGCAATTAGTAGGATAATGCTCAAATCAGCAGGACAATGCAAAAAAAACTCTTAGAAATTTTGGAACTTATAATGAAGTTTATTTTAAAGCACAGCTACTATTACTTAAAAATTCTCTATCTGCGCCCTTCTGGCCTTGCAGCAAGAAAGGCGCTAGAGTTTTGCCTTTAAATTTGGCGTATGAGACTTAAGATTAGGCTGTCGGAACTTCCGATGCCGGAGAAGGTGCTGCCGTTACTATGCTCGGCTCGGTCCGAATCTCGGTCTTTCGTACTTCCACGCGCCTGAGGGGATAGATCACCTTTGCCTCTTTGTAGATCTCCAAAGAGATCTTGCCTCCCACGGCATCCTGGATCAACTGGTTTAAGTCCAGGCTCTTCGACCTTTCTAAGACAACCCTCTTGGAGAGCTCTCTTATGCTCTTGACCTGATTGGCCCGCGCTCTCTTCACTGTGAAGCAGCTGGGCTTGATTCGCACTTGGTAGCCGTCCGTTGTCGTTACGTCTACAATGGCATCGATTCTTGATGTCCTTCTCTTGACCAGGGAGCGCACATAATCTGTGGTCATCTCATGGCCCAGGAACTTCGTATATGCCGAATCGCCAGCTACGCGATCCACTTTGAACTTGAGCTTGGTGTTCTGCTTAGAGAAGTTGTTGGTGAGGTCTCCCAGGGTGGTCTCAATAATCCTTCCTACAATCCTTTCCGGATCGTTTGCGACTGTCTCGCCAAAGGGGGCCCTGCCGAACATCTCCGGACTTACAACCTTATACCATTGCTTGGCCTTTCTGCTGTCAGCCTTTCTTTGTGATCTTCTAGCCAATAAACATCCTCCGAGATAATATTAATCCGAACACCGTTCAAGCTCACTGTATTTAAACCGATCGCCCAAAAAAAGATGAGATGCCGCAAAGACTGGTCTGCCAAAACTAGTCTGCCGGCCAGACATAGATGTAGATGTAGTTGGACCAATCATTGCATTGGTAGCTCAGGATGTGCCAGCCGGGATTATTTGCCTTAAACCAGGTCTGATACCATCCGACATTCTTGTAGCCGAAGTTCTTGACCTCAGGCGAGCAGTAGGGGCCCGGTCCGCTGTCGCATGTCGTCCATTCGAAAGACCAGTACACACCCGGTCGGCTTACTTTGGACCAGAGTGGCAGCCACTCTTCGCTGAATACGCCTGCCACAGTTGCCAGCCTTCCCGGGCAGCTCTGGACGTAGTACTCGTTGCATTTGCATACAGACGGCACGGGATAGACGGCTTTGTAGCTTTGTGGAACGTAGCCGCAAGGCGCGCTCTGGCTTACCGGTGTGACGCAGGTGGGGCAGCTCTTTTCACAGGGATAGTTGCTGGAAACGCCGCCTGCAATTATGGTGGAGCTGGTACAGGTGGCATAGGTCTTGGTGGAAGAGCTTGCTTTGCCAGGAATGCTTCCCGTTCCAGGATATGCAGCTTGATTGGGATAGCTCATCATTGCCGGATTTGCAATGACTGGATTTGCGATTGCTTGACCTGTAATTGCTGGGCTTGCAATAGCCGGATTTTCGACTAATCCCGTTCCGCTTGATGCAAAGGGAGCATTAAACTGACTGGGATAAGCAGCCAGTTGGGAACTCCCCTCATGGACAGGATAATTGTAGCCGCTCTGAGAGTATTGGTCTGTGATCGGCTTATACTGGTTGAAATCAGGCAGAACAAGCCTTTCGGCACCTGGATCGGGAGGAACAGGCGCTCCCGAGGGCATAGATGCTGCGGTCATGCTTGTCGCAGCATTTGAGTAGCCGTATGATGCTGATACGGCAGCTCCACTGGGGTATACATAGATGTAGATGTAGTTGGACCAAATACCACTGTTGTAGCAGAGGGTGTGCCATCCTGGGACATCTCCACAAAACCAGCCCTTTTTCCAGCCCGCGCTCGTCCAGCCCCACCATTGCACATAGGGGGTGGACTGTCCGGGATACCATTCATAGACAAAGAAGTTGCCACTTGATTTGATGTCCGCCCAGAGGGGCAGATAGCCTTTGTAGCTAACTCCCCCCACCGTTCCAAAGCCGGAGGCGGTCTGGACATAAAACCTGTTGGCGGAAATCACGGATCCGGGATAATACCAGACGCTAGAGCCGGGCACGGCAGCCTGAACTGAAGACTGAACTGAAGGCTGCATTGAAGATTGTACTGAAGATTGCACGGGCGCAGAGACCAACTGAGCCGTATTGCCGGGCAAGGTGGCAGAAATGAAGCCCAAGCTCTCATCAGGAGTAAAGCTCTCCATTTGCGGTCGCGAGAATCCCAGCTCCTCTGCCGTCAATTGCTCTCGCAGCGGACCGCTGATCTGCGGAGCCGGATAAGCGGATTTTTGGCTCAGGGAATAATCCGGGTTTTGCGAGGGATAATTGCCTTGCGGCCCTAGATATCCTCCCTGGCCAGAGGTCAATATCGGGCTTGATGATGTCGAGCTTGATTGGCCCCCATCGTAAGGCACGTAAGTCTCTGCATAGCTTTCACCTAGCCCGGACGAAGGGTAATTTGTGCCCGTGGAGGCTGTGCCTGCAAGAACGCTTTGCTCTGACTGAAGAGAGGAAGACGTATCCGAAATACCCACATCGCCTACTGCACCTAAGGCGACGTTAATCATGGCCAATAGCATGACCAATAACACAAGATAATGCTTCATACACCCCACTCCAATTGTTTTTTTGTTTGCTACTTTATGTCTTTCTCCATTCTGTTTAGCGCGCTCTATCTATTTAATACTTGCTTTGGGTTCCGAGAGCAGCGAGCCAATTAGTTTATAATAATAATAACTAACCCACAAATTCGCCTACCTAAATAGGAGTAATGGCCCGCCCCTATAATTCTAAAAAAATACAGATTATTTTCTTTAAGATGATAACCAAAAAATGTGATTGCCCGGGTAGGCTATTGACAATTGCCCTGGCTCCAGTTGTTTCTCACCATCTCAGCCAGACGGGGATTGTCAAACTGATTGTAGATATCCAGGTCGGTGGTATAGCCAATAAAAGGATCTACTGTGCCCTTCTCCAAATTCATTATCCAGATCTGAAGACCTTTATCCTCCGTTGCCTGCCCATGCTCCCGGAAAAACTGCACAAATGGCTCTAAAGTCTCGCTGCTAGGCACCAGGATAATATAATCAATTCCTGATTCTGGATTGTAGTTATTTATATCCAGGGATTTTACGCTTGTAACGGCAAATGCCTTTACTGTGCGTTTTTCTGCCGAGAACGTCAGCTCTTGCCGGCTCTCGGCTGCGAGGGTATAACCGGCATCGGCCATGCATTCCTTCAGTCGATCCACCAGACACTGCTGCAGGATCATCTTCAGCTCGGGAAGAGATCTGAGAAGCATACTGTTGGCATTGGCGAAGTCCTGTTTGCTGTATCTCTTAGTGTGCAGGAAATGGAAGATGCGGCCATCAATTTGGGTGTAAGTATCAAGCTTGGGCAGGTCGAAGAATATGGGCTCTTTGCTCATGATGCTGGCAAAGACGCCAGGGACAATTCTCTCTCCCGCCATCTTGACCAGCTCTTTTCGCTCCTGGTCGCTTAATTTCGCAGATCGAACAATATCGTAGGTGCGAAGGAGAAGCTCACACCTGGCTATGATCTCCCTCTCGCGGAGCAGCTCTCTGAGAGGACCGGCAATTTTTTCAATCTCAGTCATTTCAGTCCCTTATTCATTCGTCCCTTTAACTCTGGCTAATTCCGCTCGCAGCTCGCCCATCTTGGCCGTTCTCTCCGCAAATGCATTGTGCTGGTGAATGCTCTCCTCATTGATCTGCTTTAAGGTTACTGCGGCGTCATCGGGAAGATCGGAAAATGCCTCCACCACCTTCTGGGCCATGGTGCGAACGCAATCTTCCACGAACTTTGGGTTGCTGTGCGCCCTTTTTACCACCACGGCCTCGTCCGGACGCTTCAACAGCCCAAAGACTCTGGAACTCATGGACTCTTCAATGATCTTAATAATCCGGTCGATGGAAACGCAGCGCTGGTCATGCACCTCCACAGAGATGCTGCCCCGGCCGCGCTGGTTGTGTGTGGCCACGGGAAGTCGCTCCGTGAGTTCAGAGGCCACCTGCTCAGACAGCCCCACTTTGGCCAGCTCCTGGCGAACCTGCTCCTTCATGATCTCCTGAGCGCAGGGACAGGCAGTCATGCCCAAAACCTCAGCCCCGACCGTCTTTCTCACGTATCCAGTGGGGCCGGCCCTGGCAACTGCCTCGGCAAAGATGTCCACTACCTCCTGGCAGTTGACTTTTGTTACAGGAGTTTGTCTGCGCACGATGTACTCGCTTTTCATCTTCACTTCCGCCCGGGAGGCGTACTCATGCCGGGAGAGAAGTCTCTTGGCAATCTCTCCACAAAGCTCCTCGATCTCATAGACAGGGCCGTTTATGGCCTCTTCCAAAACCTCGTCTATCACCTCAAAGTTGCGGGAGAGATTGGCTCCTTTGCGGTCAGATGGAAGATCAACGAAGACCTCAAAATTGGATATGAGAACTACGGGCCTTTCATCGTTCCCACGCTCAACTTTCACCAGCTTCTTAACCCCAGTCACTCCCACTCTGGTTAAATTGAAGGGAAAATCAGGCTCGCAAGCTTGAATATCAGGTAGGCTATCCAATAATTTCACCTTGTGCTCGACCTTCATATTCGTCTTCGAGCGATTCGTCCTCTATCTCGTCTATGCGAGAGATGAGCCGATCCACTTCCAGCATCATCTCCTCCAGGGTATTGCTGATCCTTTGGTGGCGCTCATCCGACAGAAGAAAATACCTATCCAGCTCGGCTAATAGCTCCTTGTCGCCCATATCGAGCATCTCGCATATCCTTCTCTCGACATCCTTCGGTTCGGGCATGAGGGTTTATTTAGAACGAACATATTTGAGACTTTGCTTTTCCGAGAGCGGCCTCAACTTAGCTCTCATAAATGTGCCTTTTTGCGGCTGCGCCTGCCGTCTGTATCCCGTCCCTGCGGTAGCGGGACAATTAAGAGATGAGAGCTGCTATGAGAGCGGGGCCAATTCTATTGACCGGTCAATTCAAGATAGATGCAACTCTAAGACAGTACTAATGACTGTAAACAAGGTAATAGACAAGGGCCCTCGGCGGTCAGATATATCTATTCGAAGGGCGCTCCCTAAGATAAAGGAGTTCTACTGATGATCAAGCGTTGCCCTCAACACGGATTTTTCAGGGGAGAGCATTGTGAGTGCGGCTCTGCCGGTCAGCTTCTTTTAGACGAGACCAAGACGGAGCAGTTGGGTCGGCTGGTCGCGGGCTGTCTTCGGCATTTTCCCGGTGATCTGGGCCTGGTTATGGACTCCCGCGGTTGGGTTGATCTCACCAAGCTTGGCCAGGTGGTGGCGAGCAGGCATCGCTGGGCCGGCAAAGAATTGGTGATTGCGCTCGTACAGTCCGATTCCAAGCAGAGATATGAGATTGCCAACGATAAAGTCAGAGCCAGATATGGCCATTCCGTGGATGTGGAGCTTGATCATCCGGAAAATAAACGGCCTTTGCTCTATTACGGCGCAAGTGAAGAGGAGGCGGACAGGATCCTGGAGATCGGCATCAAGTCTGCGTCGCAAAGGTATGTTCATCTATCCACCACACCCGAGAAAGCCTGGCATGTGGCGACTTTTCGCACCGGCAACCCCAGAGTGATCCAGGCGGATGCCGCAGCGGCGCAAGAGGACGGTGTGAAGATGATGACTGTGAACGATGATATCGTCATCTCGGAGATGATTCCGTCCCGGTTTCTTAGCATCCTTGATGTTAGGGGCATTGCCAAACAGGAAAAGCATTAAGAATGATCAAGAGATCTAGCGGCCGAAGCGTCTATCCCTTCGCTGGCAGTCCCTGATGGCACGCAGAAAATCGATCTTTCTCAGCTCTTGCCAGTTGACATCAGTAAAATAAAGCTCTGAATAGGCCGCCTGCCAGATCATGAAGTCGCTGAGCCTCTTTCCGCCAGCCCTTATCACCAGGTCAGGCTTCTGGGAAAATCGTAGATGCGATTCTATAGTTTTTTCGTCGATCTGCTCGGGATGCAACTGCCCTGTTTCCACTTCCTGGAGAAGATCTCGGAATGCCTCTGCCACCTCGCGCTTGCCTCCATAGCCTAGAGATATTACTACTTTAAGCGGGCCTCCAGTGCCCGTTTGCTCTACCCCCTCTGCGGTGTGCAAGCTGATTTGGGCGGGAGCCGTGGCAAGAAAGGATGCAATCATCGGGCAGAGCTTGGGCTCATCATCGTTTACATAGAGAACCAGAGAGGTAAGGCCAATGGATTGGCTCCATTCCAGCAGCTCGGAAAGGCGCACCAGACCATCCTCGAACAGATCGCCGGAGCTGAGGACTATGGCCACACAGCCGGGCAGATTGTTTTTTGCGATTCGGGCTTGCAGGAGATGCTCGTAGAGGCGGTAAATCATGGGTCCCGTCTTGATGTATTTTCCATAGGCAAAGTATTTTTGCGATGAAAATGGTCCTGTAATTTCATGGAGCGGGAAGATATCGCCAGGATGGCCATCGGATTGATGGTCCTGCTGCTGCCAAGCCTTGGGGCCTTCACCGTCCTTCCCCTGGCGGTCGTATTCCTCCTGGACCGCGGCACTCGTCTGCTCTCAGCATCTCTTGCTTTGCTACTCATTATGAGGCCTGTGCTTTCTCTCACTGATACCAATCTGCCGCTTTATGTTATAGCCATCTCCTTTGTGGCCTCTACCTTTGCCCCTCTGGCCTTCAGGAAGTTCGATTCCCTGGCAGGCAGCATTATGTATCTGCTCATCAATGTAGCATTTGGCTATCCCATCGCGAGCCTGATCTCCGGGGGCAGCATCTCCTCAGAGAGGATACTGTTCCTGGTCATATTAGGAGGGCTGTCCGGAGCCTTTCTGCATCATGCCTCCAAGGAGCGCGACTTTACAGTACCCTTCGGCACCGCCATGGTGATGTGGCTTTTCTCCTTCGACTATCCGCTGCCCGAGCTGCAGCGCATTCTGCTCATCTGCATCTTCGCTCTCGTCCTGGGGATTGGTGCCTACTGGGCAAAAGCAGCGGACTCGGATGCAGTGCTCAGCGAGACCATAGTCTGCCTGCTGGTGATCCTCTTTGCCGGCCTCACCTGGTTTATCCTGCTGCTCGCCTTCTATTTGCTGGGCGGTGCTTTTACTCGCTATGGATATTCCCATAAGCATCGGCTTGGCATAGCTCAGTCCCATGGAGGGGTGCGCGGCTACAAGAACGTCTACAGCAATAGCCTGGTGCCTCTTGCTCTGGCCATCTGCTACGGTGTTTACCACAACGATGTCTTCATCTTTGCCTTCATTGCCTCTGTGGCTACGGCCAACGGGGACACTCTGGCCAGCGAGATTGGCGAGACCAGCCACTCCAAACCCCGCATGATAACCACGTTTAAAGAGACTGAGACGGGCGTGGATGGAGGCGTGACGCCTTTAGGCGAAGTCGCATCTCTCGCGGGAGCCATCATCATAGGTCTTCTAGCCACGGGCATGGGAATGGCGGGCGCTCTTGGCATCGTCATCGCTGCCATTGGCGGATTTTTGGGCACTAACTTTGACAGCCTTCTCGGGGCAACGCTGCAAAGCCGGGGCGTTTTGAGCAATAATGGTGTGAATCTGGTGGCTACGGCCTTCGGCGCTCTGGTAGGCGGAGTTCTCTGGCATATCCTGTAAATTATTTAGGGATAAAGGGCAATTACTTCTCATGAAGATCTTCGGGATCTTTGGCGATCCTATTGAGCACAGCCTCTCTCCGGCCATGCAAAATGCGGCTCTCTCTGCTCTAGATGAAAGGGCCTGCTATCATGCCTTTCGCGTAAGCAAGGAGGATCTAGAAGATGCCCTTCTTGGTGCCGCGGCCATGGGCTTTGCCGGATTGAATCTGACCATTCCCTTGAAGGAAAAGGCGCTGGAGCTGGATTTTTTGCAGCCCGATCCGCTCGCCCAGGCCATCGGCGCAGTAAACACGGTAAGCTTCTCCAGCCCGCAGGGAATCGCGGGCTACAACACTGACGGATGGGGCGCTCTCCTAGCATTGCAGGATGCCGGCGTTAAAATCGGGGGCAAGAGCGTGCTGATAATTGGCGCGGGAGGCGCGGCGCGGGCCATTGCCTACACTTTAGAGCAGGAAGGCGCCGAGATCTCCATCGCGAACCGCAGCACAAAGAGGGCCCAGGAGCTGGCCGCCTCGGTGGGAGCGATGGGCTTTTGCCTGTGCGATCTGGAAAGGCTAGTCCCTCAGGCGGACATAATAATAAACTGCACATCTGTGGGCATGCGAGAAGGTGACCCCAGGCTGCTGGAGGCCAGGCTCTTGCAAAGCCGCCAGGCTGTCTTTGATATCGTCTACAACCGAGAAACAGAGCTTCTCAAGGACGCTCGTGCTGCTGGTGCAGTGGCCATAGATGGGGTGATGATGCTGGTCTACCAGGGTGCCAAGGCTCTGGAGATCTGGACTGGCAAAAAGGCTACAGCGGATGTGATGGAAAGGGCGGTTCGAGAAGCTCTAAAGGTCAGAAAGGCAGATCTGAGCTAAATAGAGTGTGGAAGGGGAGAATGCAGCCGGGCTAGCGAAGGGTGATGGAGATGCAAGTCGGGCTTGAGCGGACAGGGAAGGAAAAAGGTGCAGGGGCGAGGGCATAATGGTAAGCATACTGATATTGGGAGGCACGGGCGAGACGGGTTCCTGGTTTGCCCGCTACTTTAAAGAAAAAAGCTTTGATGTGGCGGTTTGGGGGCCGAGCGGCAAGGTGGAGGTAGCCGAGCGCCTGGGGGTGCGTTATGCTCAGGACATGATTGCAGAAGTGAAGAAGAGCGACATAGTCCTGGTCAGCGTGCTAATCGAGAAGACGGCGGCGGTCATCCGTGAGGTCGCGCCTCATATGCATCCCGGCAGTCTGATCATGGATGTGACCTCTATCAAGTCCGGACCGGTAAAGGCCATGAAGACCTATGCCCCCAAGGGCGTGGAGGTTTTGGGGACGCATCCTATGTTCGGGCCCACCATGCCGACTCTCCGGGGCCAGACCATCATTCTTACGCCTGTGGAGGGGAAGACGGGAAAGTGGCTTTCCATCATGCGGTCGTTCTTTGAGTCAGATGGAGCGCATGTGGAGATCCTGGATGCGGAGGAGCACGACGAGATCATGGCCGTGGTGCAGGCACTCACTCACTTTGCCTATATCGGCATCGGAGCGGCGCTGCGTACCCTGGACTTTGATGTGGAAAAGTCGAGGAAATTCATGTCCCCGGTCTACGAGATCATGATCGACTTCGTGGGCCGAATTTTGGACCAGAACCCGGAGCTTTACGCCTCCATTCAGAAGAATCCCAAGGCGGCAGTCGTTCGCGAGACCTTTGTGGCCGAGTGCATGCGGCTTTGCGAAAAGGCGGACGCTGGGGATCTGGAGGGCTTCAAGCAGATCATGACGGACGCTGCGGAGCACTACGGGGGAACGCACGAGGCACTGGAGAGGTCGGATAGGGTAATCAATGCACGGATAGGGCGGGATGAAGCTAATCGCTAACTGGGAAAGAGATTTTTCGAATGCCTAGCGAGCATTCAGGCGCCAGCAAAATCAGGATTCTCCGGCGGGGTTGATTCAATGGCTGCGCGGAAGGGGCGCCCGAGAGGGCTAGGATAGATTGGCCTTTCAGTTTCAGGGCAGAGGAAACGCGAAAAATGCCTGGCCTGGGATCAAGGCCGAGCGGCGCGATGAAAGCACGCTGGGGGTCTTGGGGCTTAACGTCTCTAAGCCCACTCAGGATTACTGGCGGCAAAGCTCCCGCCTGCCGAGTGTCAGGGTCTGGAGGGTGTATTGCCCCCGGTTTTCGCGCCTCTTAACTGCAGAGAGTATGTACAACATGCGAAGATTTCCTCTTTTTCCCATTCCTTTCTAGACAAGACCAAAATCACTTTTGCCTATCTGACGGTTCCATACTTTATGGAATGAATCTTCGACAATTGCCTGCTGTCGATTAACCAGCATCATCTAAACAGGGAAAAGTGCTGTAGAATCCATCGCGCAACATCAGACCTTTCGAGGTCGAAAGCCTATTTATAAAAATATCATGGGCTTCGATTCTGGCCTGGATATACACTAGATTTAAGTGCGTGCAACTTGCACCAACATTCAAATTCGGTTCTTGTGGCAATTTTGAAAGAACTTAATAAGGGAGGGAACAAATTGACTTGAAGGAGGCATAATATGACGGGAAAATTGACGGAGTATTTCAACAAGCAGCCGAGGCTTGGCGTCATAAGCACATCGAGCAAGGATGGAAAAGTGGACTCTGCCGTGATTGGTTCTCCTCAAATGACCGAGGAGAAGACGGTTATTGTGGCACTTTCCAAGGGCCGCACCTTTGCCAACCTTCAAGAGAACCCAAATGCCATGTTCATGATAATGGAGCCCGGTGCAGGAATCCTTGATTGGAAAGGAATTAGAGTATATCTCAAAATGAGTGGATACGTTACTTCTGGACCACAGAATAGACACATACAAGAGCCAGATGGCAAAAGTTGTTGGCGAGCAAGCGGCAGATATGATCAAGGTGCTGGCCACGTTCGAGGTCACAGAAGTGCGGCCTCTGATCGACTTTGGGCAGGGCTGGGAGAAATCCGTCTGAAGAGAAGATTAGGAAGCTAAAGACAAAGTCATTAGAGATTACTGGTAAGTTACAGGCTATGCCAGCTAGGATAATGTCTATAGATGTGGTTTCTGAATATGAGATTACGTGCGGGGGATGAGAACCCCGCATGCCTTGCCAGAGACAGATCGAATTACTTCAGGCTCCTGTCATAAGAATAAAGATATATCTAGAAACATCACTAATAATGCATATAATATGGAAAAAATTTCCTTGTAGGGGAATAGATATGAAACATTGGAATGTTCTGAAGTCGCCTCTGATAGTGGCGGCATTACTTTGTCTGCTGATGAGCGGTTTGTGTCTAGCTCAGGAAGATAAAGTTAGTAGTGGCATCGCAAATGAAACAAATGACAACATATCCATAGATCAGAAAGCTTATGATATAGGTCTTGATGCCTATATCTACTTCTATCCCTTGGTAAGCATGGACCTCACCCGTCTACATTTTACTAACGTCGAAGAAGCCGGCAAATATCCTAGAACGGCACCATCGAACGTATTTACCCACTTGCGGTCCTATCCACCACCTGGTGATCAGCGAATAAATAGACCCAACATGGACACATTATATTCCTCTGGCTTTTTGAACCTGACCGATGGTCCAGTGATTGTGTCTGCCCCAGATACCCAGGGCCGATGGTATCTGTTTGAGATGATCGATATGTGGACTGACGTTTTTGCAGCACCAGGCAAGCGTACCACGGGTACAGAGGCTGGCAATTTCGCCTTCGCATTACCATGCTGGAACGGCACTTTGCCTGAAGGAGTTACACGCATCGATTCTCCTACGCCCTACGTATGGATCGGTGGTCGCACTCAAACAAATGGCACAAGTGACTTCGACGCCGTTCATAAGATACAGGATGGCTATAAGATGACACCGCTTGACCAATGGGGCAAGGAGCCGCAACCGATCAAAGGCACCGTCGATCCGAGCGTGGACATGGTGACTGGGGCGTTCTATCAGGCGAACGCCATGAATGCATCAACCTTCTTTACATATGCTGCTAAGATCCTGAAGGTCAATCCACCTCATCTTACCGATCAGCCCATTATCGCACAAATGAAGTACATAGGCATAGAGCCTGGCAAGAGCTTCAATTTCGATGCGCTCGATCCGTCCAAACAAAAGGCACTTGATAAGGCCGCCGAAGACGGCTTGAATAAGATTAGAGATAATGTCCCGAAAATAGGAAATGTCGTCAATGGCTGGAATATGCCGATCAATGGCGTTGGTACTTACGGTAGCGACTATCTTAGACGAGCTGCCTTTACCTATTGGGGCATAGGTGTCAACCTTCCCGAGGATGCAATCTATCCGTCACTCCTGACCGATGCAGATGGCAATCCCGTCAATGGAAATAACACGTATCTGCTCCACTTCAACGCTAGTGAGACGCCGCCAGTGGATGCCTTTTGGTCGATCACTATCTACAATGCAGACGGCTTTACTGTGAACAACAGCATAAACCGCTATGCTCTCAGTGACCGTGACAACTTGACATTTAATGCCGATGGTTCCCTCGACATCTACATTCAGCACGAAAGCCCCGGCATTGATAAGGAATCAAATTGGCTACTGGCACCGCAAGAACCAATAAGTATTATGATGCGTCTTTACATGCCGAGAACGGAAGTGAAGGAGGGCACCTGGTCACCGCCACCGCTCAGGAGAGTGCAGTAGCACAGAGATCTCAGCCATGCTTTGGATGCACTCGGTCGAATTACCGAGGAAGATGTAGACTTTGCTTGGATCAGGGGGCTGGAGTATAAAGGTTGACCTCAGCTCATCGCAGTGCGTGTAACCTGTAACCCATCTCTCTCTTTTTCGATACACTTGAAAAGATAAGATATTATTATAAGGACTCTTTCCAGCTCAAACTCCCTTATGGTGCGCTCCGAGAAATGGCCTTATCGTAATCGGCAGCATTAGCCCGAATGGATCGATATGAGGAGATCGATCAAGTTAGCTTGTGCATCATTCCATAGACTATGGAATGACAGGTTTGCCAGAAGCGGATTTAGGCCAATTTGAGAAAGGCCGGGAAGGTTGCATAAGGCAGTACATATAACGTGCGAGTTTTGGGTGCGCTTTCTAATGATCATGAACCACGCTACAATCTTCTTGTGCGTGTATTTTAATAGATCAAAAAAAAGAGTCTGAGATAGTCCTCAGACAGTTGGAATAACATGTACATACACCAATATTATTATTATTATAATTTGTGTTAGATCGATTTTTATATCTATTTTTGTATTTGTTATTTTATCACCTCCTAAGCAATATAAGACAAAAAAAAACCATTTTACGAGTTGAAAGGGAGATGCAAGACCATGCCCTTTCTCCTCATCATTTCACACACGTAAAATTACAACCATGTTTTAAGCAAACCTTAATCTCCCTGCATAACCTATGCTTAACTCATGCCTCGCGTGACCGTCTCACTATCTGACTCAACCCTGATTAAAGCTAATGAAGAGGCGAAAAAGAGCGGCTTATCACGATCTGAGTATGTAGTCAATGCTATTGAATCACAGATTGCAGGCAGTAATCAGGCCAATTTAGAACTGCATAACGCTCAATTGGAGCTGAATAAAAGCCAAACTGAGGTTATGCAACTGAAGCGACAGATAACGAAATTAGAGAATCAGTTAGCAGAGAAGGATAAGACAATAGAATCAAAGGCCAAAGACGTTATGCAAGCTGAAGAAAAGCTTAATCAGGCTTATGCAGAGAGTAATCAGGCCCGGCAGGAAGTCGGGAAATATGAATCCGCTCTTAAAGCCAAAGAGGATGAGGTTTCATTCCTTCGCGGCCATGTGGCCCAACTCACCCAAAGCATTAGCCAGCTTGCCTTGAAGCCAGGGGAAGAAGAGATCAAGAAAAAAGGCTGGTCCTGGCGGTTCTGGAAGTGAGATTTGTATGGATCAGGGCTTAGGCTATATAGGTGCTGCCATATTAGGCGCACTTGCTACAAATGCATTTCAAATATATAGAGATAATGAAAAAGATAAAAGGCATAAAAGAGACGACCGAATACGATCGATCAATGAATTAAGAGGCATTAAACATACAATGCTGCAATCTAAGGCATCTTACTACAGTGCTTTTTTTGCATCAGAAAGTCTTCATAGTGCAGCACACATTTTGGCTATCCGCATTATCAATTATGATGCCATTCTTAGCCAAAGAAGAGATGAAGAACTGCCAGAAATGGAAGACGCACAACAATACGTTAATAGAATCATTGAAGAATACCTTGATAATTCACCTGAACTTAAAGAATATCTTCGGCTTAAACAAAGATCTGAAGACCTACAAACAGAAATAGCTAAGAACGATGAACGATTTTGGAAAACAATCGGACGAATACGCATACTATTTCCAAATGATGAAGTTATAAAATATATTGTCGATATAAAAAATATAGACTGCGAATTAGGCAAATTTGAAGATGAGGTTATAAATAGCATAGATTCAATTAGAAACGAAATACGAACTACCCCAGGTACCATATCAAACAACCGTTTTCGAAATTCTTGGACTAACGAGAAAAAAAACGAGTTGCAAGAGTGGAGTTCCACACAAAAAGTGACTTTGCAATTCAGAATTAACGAATTTGATTCAAAAATAGATAATTTATTAAACTATTTAGAAGGTTTTCAAGATACATGCTGTAGAGATTGCAAATTCTTCTGCTCCGACAAAAAATGTCCCATGAGACCAGAGCATGTTGAAACAACCAAATAGAAGCCAGGAAGAGGCCAAGGCTAAGCACTTAGTGGCATTTTTGGAAGTGAGGATCAAAAAATGGATATGAATTCATTCCTTCCGCCGATGGCAGGATCTTTTTTTGGTGTGATCATCGCTTTTGCATTAAATTATGCTTATCAATCATATAATTTTCGTAAAGATAAAATAAAATATATCAATATGATTAGATCAGAAATCGAGTTATGCATCAATACGCTAGAGCTAGAGAGAGTTGAATTGCTCCCAACCGATAGATGGATTTCAGCTATAAATTCTGGTGCTTTGAAACTTTTTGAAACAGATAGCGAATTACAATCATTAAGTGTAGCCTATCAGAGGATTAAAGATTATAATCATCTTGCTACGGCAGAGCATTTTTTTGTCTTTAATTGGGCGAGGCTAGCTAGAGAAGATGGTCATCGTTTACCGCTAATGACAGTAAGACGATTTGAGGCAAATCGTCAACAGCTAATTATTGATTTAGGGGAATTAAGCAATGCAGAATGGCTAAACCCCCGAGATGAGGCCGCTCCAGGATATAATGATCCTAGGTACGACGAAATTGCTCAAGAAACGAGGAGAGATTAAGACCAGGGCTAAGAGATGGTGGCAGTTCTGGAAATAAGCACCGATTCCAGCCAGAACTCCTGAGGCCACAATCCATTTTCTTCATGGATAACTTCTTCATTGCCTGCAGCTTCAAAGCGGTTCTGAATCATCTCATCAACCTCCGAGATCCTGACCCTGAAGACCTCCGCCAGGATCTCCTTGGCCGTCTGCAGCTCCAAAGCCTTTGGATTCAATGTGCAATGCACCACGACTCTCTTTTGTGGCCGGATTAGCTGCTCGAGGACTCCTGCCATAGCATGCCTATCCTACGTGTAAGGTTAAGTATTTTCGCAGGAAAAAGATAGCAGTAGAGCATTTTTACATAAAGGGAAAGCTTGAATAACATACAAAGAGGTGAATGAAACCATGAAACGGACTAAAGCTTTCTTTATGTTGGCTCTGATGCTCCTGATTGCCCTGGCCGAAGGCATGCCAGATGGTGCATGATCTTCTCTGTCAATGACTAAAGAGGTGAATGGTGATGGGCATCTTTGAAGGGATTATAGTCTTGGTCGATACAAGATGTCCCCTCACCAATTACCATATAGTAACATAAGATATATATTTCTTTTGTTATGCGAATAAGGTGGATAACGAGCATCATACATGAATAATTGTTTAAAAGGCCCGGAAGAAAAATCGGACTACTTGGGAGTATGAACGATCTTTCCGGGCCGATCGCATATAGGGCGAAAATGTTTATGAAGATTGCGGAGAGAGCATTTTTCTGAGAATTTATGTATCCAATATTATAATTTCTAAAATCGATTTTAAGCCACAAAGATTTGGATACATATATATCGGCCCGTGTACATATGAGACCTTAAATGGCAATGCTAATTGGAATGATGGTGACGGCAATTGGAGTTGCTCTGCTACATAAGATGTTGAAGGGAAGCATCTGGCCACCGACGAACTCAATGAAAGGGGATCGTGAATCCAATGGTCCTATCATTGAAATCGATGAGTACGAAATCGTAGATGAAATTCAGAATTGAGCATCAGCTTTTTGGAAAAACATGTGGCACAGCTCACCCAAAGCATCAGCCAGCTATCATTGAAGCCCGGCGAAGAGGAGATCAAGAAAAAGGGATGGTGGCGGTTCTGGAGTAAAGCATGACAGATGAAGAGAAATCCACTACAACGAAGCAAGACCAACCTCAATTCATCCCCAAGTTCAGAGGCAAGAAGGTCATAATCCGCCTCGTCTCAGGAGGACAGCCTGTCACTGGGACCATCGAGAGATACAACCCTTATGAGATCCTCATCCAGACGGTGAAAGGACAAGTCCTGGTATTCAAGCACGCTATTGCCACGATTGAAGCAGTGGAGGAGCCAAAGGGATTCACTATAGAGAGATAAAATGAGGGGATGGAGATCCGGGTAAAGGAGGGAGGATAAAATAGTGTTTGCCTCGGATCACCAATTCGTCGTCCCACTAAGAATAGATATAGACGATTGCGATAATCTAAACCGAAGAACAGCACCGCCACCATTACAGGAAGTGGCTAAGAAAAAGTGATGGGAGCAATTCTAGAGGTGATCAAATGGATCTCGTGATCGAGAATAACGGCCCGGAAATATTGTCGTCTAACTTTTGGGACTCGGAGACGGCAAGCTTTTTCTTGAGTGTGAACGCCGGAACGGCCAGGCTCCTCATTCCAGATAGCAGGATTGATGAGATCCAGAAAATGACAGGGAAACTGGTTATCCTCTCTCGTGGTCCCTGCTGGCCACAAGCAGATAAGGATGCTATTGAGATCATGTTCGATGACGGCTCAAAGACACCCTACTCTATTCAATTAATGGAAGAGCAGACAGATCACTTGATAACGGCATCGATGCACGGCAGAAATCTCGAGTTCAGCGCATGGGGGAAGAACGCTGTCAAAATCTTTGAGCGGCCCGCCAGGTTCAGGATGGTTATAAGACTGCCATGTCTAGAAGCATGGAGCTTATCATGATTTCTACATAGGAAGAGGCCAAGGCTAAGCACTGGTGGCGGTTCTGGAAATGATAGATTAAGAAATCAGTTGACCTAAATTACTTTGGCTTCGATTCAATCATAGCTTTATTGATTGCTCCTATAACTTGATCCACACTAAGAACCGGCTTTGCATCGAATGAGATATATGGATACCACTTTAGTATTTGATCGAACAGCTCAGATTCATTTCCGTCCACGATGTAATATCCACCAGATGCATCACAATATGATCCCCAGTCAATCATTTTACCAGATTTCAAATTTGCCCTCGCCTCTTCGAGCAATGATAACTGTAACTTAGCCATCATAGCAGGATCCTCTGGCATCAATGACTCGTTCTTTTGCCATTTGATGAGATACTTTGTCGTTCTCGTCACCTCGTAAAATGTGTTTCTTGTCACGTACGTAATGATTATTTATTAAATTTTCGATCATTTAGAGCTGATCGTATCCTGTGGATACTCACCAATAGCGGCAGCAAGATGGAGCGGAGCAGATTGAGGAGATGTGCGGGGATGCGATATGCCCTATTGGATCCTCTTCTTGCGGAGCTGGTCCGGGAAGGCAGGATCAGGATAGACGCAAGAAAAATGGTAAGCTTGAAATAGCCTCACCCTTCCAGCCAAAACTCCTGCGGCCACGAAACAGCTATCGACTTTGAGATGAAATAAGCCAATCCTTTTAAGGAAGGTAAACACAATTATTATAATATGGCTGAAAAAAATCAAGCCCAGGGCAAAAGCAAAAAAGCGATGACAAAAAAGGAACGGGTAAAAAAGAAGAAAGCCGAGACCGCAGCGAAAATTCTACCGAACTAATTTTGATCTGGCTGTGCGGGGCCATAAAATCTTTTTGCCAATAAAGATGAGCAGGGTCTATTGTCAATATTAGACCTAATAGGCATCTAAATTCCATCATTTGGCAAGTAATTATTATCAAATCATCTTAAAAATTTTTATAATACTTATTATTATAATGACTATTCTTACTTCATAATTAGATTTAGATAATTTAATTGAATTTAAATAGCTAAAAATACAATTATTTATTGGAGCCTACAGAATAACTACGCCCAATTCCCCTGAAGGCTCTATCCCTTTCTATTTCCAATTAGAAGATAAATAGAGCTGCGGACCTGGCCAGTCTTCAAGCCACATCGCTCCGAATTAATTGCCTCTCCTCCTTATGGCTGGCATTCTTGGAGGAACTCAAGGACGAGTCAGGCTATAAGTCTTTCTTAGGAAAAGCTGAGGATGGATGAAATCGGGTGCTCTAGGATCTCAAGAAGATCGTTTGATGAATAAGAAGGAGGGAGGCAAAAGTCAGTGACGTAGGAGGGAAAAAGGCACTTCGACTTTCGCCAATATACTATACGTCATTTGCCGAGATAAAAGGCTTTCGCTTCAGATTAGAAAAGACCTTTCTCCACCCCAAAGAAATAATCAAGATAATGAGATATCAAGTCCCAGGCCGGGCCAGCGCCGATCCACAGCGCCCTTGTTAGGAGGAGCCACTCACCGTAATGATGGCCTGACCCGCCCGAAGCTCGACTTTAATAAGCCTGACTCGAAGGCGGCAAAAGCGCTGGAATCTCACACAGCGTCCGTTTTACGGGAACCCGTTCTCATGGGGCCATGGTGCTCGCCCTCTTGCCTTCGGCTTTCTGTTCTGTGCCGCAACATGTCCCGACCGTGTATTAGCGTGAGATCTTCCGGCAGATTACTGCGCCCGTTACAGCGCGCAACTTTTTCAGCCCGCCGAAAGTTTCAGCCTCACAGGCTCCAAAGCCCTGCGTGGATTTGGCATTTTGCTTGAAAGTTTGAAGACGGTCGTCTCTAAAGCTCTGGATGGATCATGCATGATACCCCTTGCTTTGATTAAAGACGCTGGATGTATATAAAAATGGGAAAGGTCAGTCCAATTTAAATCTATCTCCTCATGTCTTTTTTACCAGTTCGAGCAGGCAATATTGGTAGGGCAAGCCCTCGGGTTTTTGGTAGTGTACTTTCTTTTCTGTAAAATGATATTAAGTCCCTGTATCCAATATATCTTTGGAAAGAAGGAGGATACAGAGCCATGGAGATATTTGAACTGCTAGAAGATTATCTTATCGATCAAGATGACGGTCTGAAGAAGTTATTTACTTGGTTCTTTAACCT
>Ga0307377_10002362_pt1 | contig 22325 bp, 18 predicted proteins | sample TR3MG_FD_202535 | JGI IMG/M metagenome (GOLD analysis project Ga0307377, IMG submission 202535) | Soil microbial communities from Risofladan, Vaasa, Finland - TR-3 | ecosystem: Environmental > Terrestrial > Soil > Coastal area > Acid sulfate soil | place: Finland: Risofladan, Vaasa | collected...
AAAAGCGATGAATCACCGGAACTATTTGAAATCATTGATGCTTCATCAACAATGAAAAAGGTATCCTTATGAAGATTCCTGTTCAAAGTAAAGCTACCCATGCCATCCCTGGAAGATTTCTGTCTGTATATCTTCTTATGAATAGTTAAGGCTTGTCTTCCGGCATAAGATGCAAGAACTTTTGCAGCTCTGCCGGTCGGTGCCAGAAGAACTGAACGTATCCTTAACAGATCAAGGGTTTTTACTATTGAACTGATAACGCTCGTTTTGCCAGTTCCTGCATATCCGGTCATCAGAAAAATTACATCGTTATTGTTATCGCAAATATATCCGGCAATTTTCTTTAGGGCAAGGGATTGATCATCCGTTGGAATATTCCCCAGGTTTTTACATAACTGATTATAGATAATTGTATCTCGCATTCGCTATTTGATAGCAACTTAAATTGCTACATGGATATTTTTTATAATTTTGTTTGTAAACTTAAACAATCTAATACCAAAAAAGAAATAGCTAAATATCATTATAACCGACCTATTGTTATAAAACAAATATTATAAGATGCCTGTTCTGGAACTATTTGATGAGACACTAGATATTAATTCAACTGATAACTATGAGTTATCAGTCCAGTTAAGCCCAGATGGATTATCTTTTTGTCTCCTCGATACAATAAGAAATAAGTTTGTACTATTAAGAACATTTGAACCTGAAGAGAATAAATACTTCAACACCGATAAGGTTAATGAGCTATTGGAAAAAGATGACTTTCTTTCCAGAAAATACAAAAAAGTCAATATTATAATGCCTTCGCCAAAGTTCACCCTTATTCCTACTCCTTTGTTTGATCCCGGGAAAAAAGATGAATATTTTTCTTTCAATCATATTAAAGAGGAGAGCGATATTATTATATCTAATAAAGTAACTGATCCTGATGTGTACATTGTATTCTCAGTACATAAACCTTTTAATGATCTCATTTATAGCTTCTTTCCCGGAGTTCACCCACATCACCATTTAAAACCATTATTCAACCACATGTCTCACAGCATGAAAAGTGTAACCGGGAATTATATTCATATTAATGTTGAAAGAGAATTCTTTAATCTGATAATTTTTAATAACAATACTTTACAATTCTGTAATACTTTTATTTACAGAAACATATCTGACATACTCTATTTTGTTTTAAATGTTTTTAAAAAGCTTAATATAAAACAAGAAGAGACTATTCATTTCAGCGGACTGACAGAAAAATATGATGATCTGTATTCAAATTTTTCTTTATATGTTCGGAATATTAAATTTAGTGAACCGTCAGGTAATTTTTCTTTCAGTTATGTTTTTAATGAAACGAATCTTCACCAATTTTTAAATCTTTTCAATACTGTCAATTGCGAGTAATCGGAGGCAAATTCAGAGGCAGGAGGATTAATCCTCCTGGTAACTTTAAGGCCAGACCCACAACGGACTTTGCCCGCGAAGGTTTATTCAACATACTGAATAATAGGGTTGATTTTGAGACTATTATTGTGCTTGATCTGTTTTCGGGTACAGGAAGTATAAGCTATGAGTTTGCCTCAAGAGGTGCCGCTACTGTACATCTGGTTGAAAAAGACATGAGACATATTTCCGGTATAAAACGAATCATTAAAGATTTAGGTTTTGAAAATATACGTCCGATACATATTGATGTTAATGCTTATTTAAAGACTTGTTCAGTAAAGTATGATATCGTATTTGCCGATCCACCTTATGATCTTGCCTGGCTAATAGAGTTACCAGATCTTGTTACCCAGGCTGGAGTGTTAAAAGAAAATGGATTTTTCGTACTTGAACATCCAAAGGGTTTAAGTTTTGTGAGCCATGAGTTATTCTTTGAACATCGTAATTATGGAAGTGTGAATTTTAGTTTTTTCAAACCAATAAACTAATAAATCAATAAACAATAGATCATTAAAAAATTCTCAGAATAAAATATTACTCAGAATATTCTAATCAGGAAGAAATGAATAATATTTTCAAAATATATTTTGCGGAGTTAAAAATTAGCTTAATTTTGCAGCTCAATTATTGGTGCGGTAGTTCAGTTGGTTAGAATAACGGCCTGTCACGCCGTGGGTCGCGGGTTCGAGTCCCGTCCGCACCGCAAACAAAAACAAAAAGCCGTACGCCAAAAGGCGTATGGCTTTAATATTTTAGGATGGCAGCGTTGACAGTTTACTGGCATAAGCTGACGGATTAAAATATGCAAAATGCTGCCTCGGCAGCATTTTTGTTTTTGTTTGCCCTGGTAACCCGTGGAGGAAAGGGTCCGATCGATCCGCCGGAAGGCTGATGAGATCAATCCCGTCCGCACCGCCCTTAAGTAGACGGGGTGGGGTAAAATCAGGTAGGCGTCCCCGGGGGATACATCAAAATATCTGATTATGAAAACATTATAAATTAGAGTGCAATTTTTCTTCCATTGTCTTTGTAAACAATTAAAAAGCTGGTTGCTTCGACTTGGATGTTATTTCTTTTCTTCATGGTATTTCATCGAATGTGATAACATTTGTACAACCGGTAAAGTGTTAAAGTTAAATAAATTATATACTTACAAAGAAAATGGTTATGTCGATATTGCACGATTGACCAATGTCCATTTCGAAAGAGGATATTTGTACTGCAGCTTATTTTTCTTATCGAAGAAGGAGATTATTACTGTTCGCCATACTATGCAGAAAGGCACATATATACTTTGGTGGATAATGGATAATGAGGAATTCGATGAGATAATGTCCGGAAGGTTATGGTATGAAGTAACCAAGGATGAGGAACTTCTGGAATTTGAGTTCTGATTTTTATCTATAGGTATAAAATTACATTTCATTAAATATTTTACGATATTGGTAGTAATACTACCTTTTTTGTTACATTTTTACTAAAATTGAAATTTCAGTATTTGATAAAAAAAGTAAGAGAATAGTTCGTTCATTCTATAAAAGTCTATTGAAAACCTTTGCCATAACTTCCTGTTCTGATTTAGAAAGTTGGTACTTGTTAGCCACATTCCTCCAATTTCTTATAGATTTTTTAATCTTCTCAATTATTTTAAATCCGCTTTCATGATTTAAACGGAAATATTCAGCAACTTCCAACGGTAGTTCTAAATCCAGAGAGTTATCCTCGAGAGAGACATTGAGAGATAATCCGGTTCCATCTTCATTTGGATTAATATCAAAAGCTGGTGAAAGTATCCATCCCTTTTCTGTCAGAATAAACCCATGATTGCGTAGATGATCATCTGTGTTGGAAACAAACATATTGAAAACTATCCTTTGCCACAATTCCGTCAAATCACTTTCGATATTTGCCCCATTTCTTGTTAAAAAATCAACAATTTCAAGGTAGCTGACTCCATCCTGAAAGTTGTTTCCATCAACATAACCTAACATGGTCATTGCTGAAGCATAATGGATCCTTTCGCCCGTACTCGTCCTGTCAAATCTTTTTGTCAGATAAGTATAATATTTGCTTGAAAATTTCTGGATTTTTGAGACCGCTACATTTAAACCCGCATCTCTTGCAAGTTCATTTGTGACCATTTCCCACCCACCTATATCTTTATTGTCAGATTTACTTGGGAATTTCGCTATCCATAGATCTTTTTTCTCATCAACAACGCTTGCTTTTGGCCTTGCCCCACCCAGCGATGAACCCGGATTGATTAATATCGTTAACCACTTCAAATATTCGGGATTTTCAATTACCTCATCATCTTCGAGTCTAAGACTGATTTGTTCCAATTCTCTTATTGAAGTCCAGGGTGGTGAGGCAAGAGTCTCATTGTCATTGAGAAACGGACCATCAGGATCATCTTTGAACCGTATTGCACCCATACGGTGACCGTCAAATACTCCAAGTAAATAATCAGATTCTCTCAATATCTTTTCAGGTCGCCTTTCTGATCTCGACATTGCCGCTTCACGTCTCTTCATGAGGATGCGTCCCCAACGGTCTGGAGAAGAATCAAGAAAAACTTCAAAATTCTGTTTCTCTTCTTTTGCATATTGTGATCCGGAATAAAATTGCAACTCCGGATCAAGTATCTGAGAATAACGTGATTTAAGCCAATTATCCGAGTAACTAAAAGAAAATATTTCTTTTCCTCTTGTGTATTCGGCTTTCAACACCCCCATAAAAACTGGTTCTTTCATACCGTTCCAATGAGCATATACATAAATGTCTTTATTATTACTTCTTGTCTCCATCTGTTTTATTTATTAACCTCACCTTTGAAGGTTACCCCTTGGTAATTATTTTTGAAACCTGCTGGCTGATCCCTGATTTCTTATTTTTAAAAATCTTTGGTGCCCGTTCCTTTACTATTAATTTAGCATCCTGTAATCTTCTGCCTAATTTATCATCTTTGGCAACCTCCAGGATATCATTCTCAAGTCCAAGGACTGAAAGCACTTTAACATATGCCCCAATTGTCACATTAGGATTTCCTTTTTCTATAGAAACTAATGTTGGTCTGCTGATATTTGCCCTCTCAGCTACCTGTTGGCTGCTAAATCTCCTTCTCAGTCTTGCAAGTTTGATATTTTCTCCAAGAACTGAAATAGTTTTTTGTGCCTTAGGTAATAATACGGTATTTCTAATTTTCATAATGTAAGATATATTTTACAAATATACATCTTTTTGTAATATGTATTTAACATTATAGAAATATTTTATTAAAATTATATCAAAACCAGAATTACTTGCTCAATACCACCTTGTTGTTAAATACGTCACAATTTGTCGTAGCCGATGTTTTAGATTCGCCTCAGAATTAATTTGTCATGAATAAACCTCTTAAATTATTGTTTGTCTGCAGTTACAACAAATCACGAAGCTCCACAGCTGAAGAAATAATTAATTCTGAATGGATCCATCATGCCAGGTCTGCCGATACTGAAAAAGTAGCCAAGGTAAAACTTGACAACAACCTTCTGGAATGGGCAGATATTGTATTTGTCATGGAAGAAGACCATGCAGAGTATATAAGAACAATCTTTAAAAACCAGTCAGAAAGAAAGAGGATAATTGTCCTTGATATCACCGACAACTACTATTTTATGGAACCCCGTCCGCACCGCTCTAACTAAATACAAAGTCTCTGTAAATCAGGGGCTTTGTTGTTTTATTTAGGGTTGCTTTCCCAACTATTTCCCGATCTCATCGTAAAACTAACCAAAAACGAACCTACCCGGATGATCATAAAAAAAGGGTCCTCCATCCCGGATAACTCTCTCGCAATAGTTAATTCTTAATAAGACTTTATTAAACAGTAAATCCCGGTGTGTTTCCGGGACTTACCTAACCGTATAAGAAGGAAGTGCTAAAACTCAATCTCGTAGATAAATTCATTTTTTTTCATAAGGTGTCATTCCCCAAAATTGACCCTGATAATAATGCCAAACCGAATCTAATCCACTTTGAATTTAATGTCTGAGAGAATAAACTTGTCGATAAAAATAGGAGTAATAAAAAAGTTAAATTTCCCATACCTATAGGTCTTAATTTAATCAAAGTTACAAATTTACTAAAACAAGAGCATTACGCCTCATATTATCAAAGAGTTATTTTTGTCCGATTTTTGATTTCTCACACTTTTAAAAAAACAGGAGAATATTACCTTAGGATGAAAGGGTCCGATCGATCCGCCGGAAGGTGGAGAGATCAATCTATTCATAATACCCTTCAACACAGTTGACTTATATAAAAATCAATGAGTTGATGGTTCAAAAGCAATTTTTTATACTTTTGAAGGATTTCAGAATCCTGTTATTACCAGAAAAGCCAATAATATGACCAAGCTCAGAAAGATTACAATCTCATTTACATTATTGTTTTTAAGCACTCTGACCGTTACACAGGCTCAAAACTGGCCTTCATGGCGAGGACCAAACGGAGATGGAACAAGTGTAGAAACAAACCTGCCTGTTAAATGGGATTCAATTACCAATATATTGTGGAAAATTCCTGTGCCTGGCATCGGCTATGCCTCACCTATTGTATGGGGAGATAAGCTTTTCACAGTTACAGCTATGCCTGAGACTCAGGAGAAAGTTCTCCTATGTTACAGCTGCAAAGATGGCTCTCTGTTGTGGCAAAAGACGGTAATCAAAACCCAATTCGAGAAAAAACATAATGACAACAGTTTTGCATCCGGGACACCAGCTACTGACGGTATTAATATCTATTTATCATTTTTGGATGGTAATGATGTGGTGGTAGCTGCATACAACTTTAGCGGCAAACAGATCTGGATAAAGAGACCAGGCACATTTTCCAGCCCTCATGGTTATAGTTGTTCACCTGCATTATATAAAGACAAGGTTATTATTAACGGTGACAGCCAGGGAGACTCATTTTTAGCTGCTTTGAGCAAGTCAGATGGCCATATAATCTGGAAGGTCTCGCATGAAAACCCTTCGCATAGTTTTAGTACTCCTATTTTAAGGGAAATAGCTGGTAAGATGCAGATGATTTTTTGTGGTAACAGGGAAATTGCCTCATATAATCCTGACAATGGTTCAAAGTATTGGTTTGTAAAAGGTCCCTCAGAGGACTTTTGTTCCAGTCCTGTCTACAATAAAAAGTCAGGATTAGTGCTTGTAAGTAGTGCCTGGCCCTTACGTATTTTGGTAGCGATAAAGCCCGATGGTCAGGGTGATGTAACTGAAAGCCATATCGTATGGCAATCCAGAAAAGGTGCCTATTATGTACCGTCACCTGTTAGTACGGATGACTATCTTTTAACAACTATGACCAATGGTCGGGTCAACAGCATTGAAGTAGCTACAGGCAATATTCTATGGGAAGAAGATTTGGGATTGCAATACTCCTCTTCTGTACTGGCTAATGGTCTGGTTTACATGCCAAATGACATGGGTGTTATAACTGTTATTAAACCGGGTCCTGTATTCGAATATATCTCAAAAAATTATATCGGTGAAAGAATGAATGCATCGCCGGCAATAAGTAATGGGAAGATATATCTGCGAGGCTATAAACACCTCTTTTGTATTAGCAAAAATGGTTCAATGTAAATCATTTTGTGTTCAGGGAAAAAATATGCTCTAACAGGAAGAAAATTAGTTGAACTGTCCCCTATCCCCAACCCGGAGAATACATTACAATACCATACACTCTCGAAAAATCTTCAGTATATTGTTTTTCAATGAGATAAAAATATTATTTATCACCGTAGTTAAATACTGATTATAATACGGTGATTTATTATTCTGCATGATCAATAACATACTAATAGCTCTATGAAACATTTATTTAGAAAATTAAAATGCCTGGAACAATGAGATTAAAATATTTAATACTAAATTTGTGCTTCATATAAATTAATAATCATGAGTACAGGCACAGTAAAATTTTTTAATAATTCAAAAGGTTATGGATTCATCACCCCTGATGAAGGTGGTAAAGATGTATTTGTCCATCAAAACGGATTGACCGATGAGATAACTGAAGGAGATAAGGTTAGCTTTGATATAGAAGAAGGTCAAAAAGGATTAAACGCAGTAAATGTCAAAGTAGTATAATATTACTTTCCGACTTTCCAGCAATGTATAAGCCTGTCATTAATGATGGGCTTTTTTTATTTCTTATATTGATGCTTTTAAACTAAACTAAACTTAATTTTACGATTAAAATGTAGAGTTTATATTTCAGCTTATTCAATACCTTTACTTACAAGCAACCACCCCTTTGAAGTATCCTATCGATTCAGCAATTCCTGCAAGCGGATCTTTCATATCTTTTTCATATTCAAGACTACATTTCCCACTGTACTTGATCTTACGAAGAGTTGCAACAACCTTTGGAATATCGATAATACCCCTGCCTATTTCACATGTTTTGCCCTCTTTTGTTGCTTTATCAACATCCTTAATATGCATATCAAAAATTCTTTCGCTGTACTTCTCAATATCAACTGAGGGATCCTCGCCATCTCTGGTAGTATGTCCAATATCTATACATATACCAATTCGCGGGTCGAGGTCTTTCACATGGTTCCAAATATCTGTGGCATTTGGATATAGTGGATTGTCAGGACCATGATTATGTATTGCCAGTTTAAAGTCGTATTCTTTAATCTTCTTCTCAATATAAGGAAGTAGTTCATAATTAGGTGCACCAACTATCATTTTGACTCCTGCCATTTTTGCATATTCAAACGCCTGGCTAACAGCCTCCTCTGTCTTCATATAAATAACTCCAAGAGTATAGACATTGATACCTGCTGCTTTGAACTTATCCAAAACAACATTAATCTGCTCCTGATTGCTGTCCAAAGGCAAGTGAAAATCTTTCAGCGATACATCTGTAATCCCTACCCTATTCATCATTTCGATAGATTCTTCAACAGAGAATTCCCTGAATGTATATCCAGCCATCCCAATACTAAAAGCATCAATTGATTCTTCAATTGAAGGGGCAACGCAAGATGAAACGTAAACAGATGAGAAACCTGCTGCCAGTATTCCAGTACCTGCTAATTTAAAAAATTGACGACGTGACTCCATAATTTAATTTTTAATTTAAAATAATACATATTTTGAAAATAAATAACCAGTTATTCCTATTTTCTTACAATCATATTGTTATCAATAAGTCTGCTGTTGTATGTCTGAATGATAGCTTTTAGTTTGTCCTCCATCTGTAATTGAATCTCCGGACTTTTCCCAAGAAGACTTTTCTCGAGAAACAGGTCTTTTTTATAATCAAACAGTCCAGCAGGCTTATTATCAATCATTTCCAAAATATGGCCTTTCATATAAAGATGATAATTGCTGCCGGAAGTATTAAAGGCAAATGACTCATTCGAATCGTCTAAAAGATTATTACCAAAAGCAATATACTCCTCATCATAGCTAAGATAATTTAATACTGTAGGCATAATGTCGATTTGTTGTGCAATTCTTTTCTTCATCCCTTTCAAATCGCTCCCATGTTTATAAAAAATTATTGGAATACTGTAAGAGCCAAAGTCGTTTTGGAATTCTTTGTGTATTGACTCATTAGTATGATCAGCAGTAATAACAAATAGTGTATTTTCGAACCATGCACTTGATGAAACTTCATCGAAAAATTTGTGTAATGCGAAATCTGTATATCCTACCACTTCAACGATAGAAGCCGGGCCTTTTTTAAATTTACCTGTATACTTTTCAGGAACCTTAAAAGGATGATGTGAAGAGACTGAGAATATTGAAACTAAGAATGGTTGATTAAAGGTGTTTAATCTCTCTGCAAAAAACTTAAAAAATGGCTCATCCCATACTCCCCACATACCATCAAAATCATCTTTCTCAGGATATTGGTCAAGTCCAAAATAGTCGTCAAATCCTGCAATATTTGCAAATGAATCAAACCCCATCGATCCATTAGGTGCGCCATGAAAAAAAGCTGTATAATATCCTTTTCTTTTAAGTAAATCCGCAAGTCCGTTAATCTCATTATTGGCGTAATGTGAAATAGTATATGGTGTTTCCAGTGAGGGTACTGATGCTAAAATTGAAGGCATGGCATCAATTGATTTTTTCCCGTTAGCAATTGAGACATCAAAAGTAAGACCTACAGAAATCAGAGAATCGATGAATGGAGTATAACCCTCATAAGTATCATCTTCTAAGTCCTGGTTTAAAGCACCGATATACTCTCTGGCAAAGCTCTCAAGAATAATAATTACCACATTTTCACCTGAGAATGGCTTATTATTTGCCGGATAATAATGAGGATTATAGAGCTTCTTTAGTTCATCGTCATCAAAAAAATTATATTTAACCAGAACTTTTTTATCAAAAGTTCTGAAAAAGCTGAATGGAGTATTCAACACAATAGCAACATTTTGTGGTGCTTTAACATACCTGGCAGCATTACTTATCGTAATCGGCCGTGTTGAATGTTTATAACCTCCTCTTGCAGCACCTATAACCAGTGCTATAACCAGAGGAATCATAAGGAAGTTAATCGTATAATAACTAATTTTATTTAATGGGACAGGTCTTTGTGCTTTTACTTTATTATAAAGATAGACCATCAGTAACCACAATATGATCGTGAATAGTGTTGCTGGCCAGTAATCAAAAAGAAATCTGAAAAACAATTTCACCAGGTTACTTTCATTCTCAAATGTTTTAAAAACGTCTGCGGTGGCTCTTTTATCCACAAACCTGTAATAGACAAAGTCCATCCCGTTCATTGCAATAGCGATCCCATTTGTTATGAAAAAGATATATTTCATAACAGTCTGGGAAACATTGTTGTACCTGATTTCCAGAGGAACAATATGCAACAGGATGAAAAGAATGTTTATATATACCACAGCTGATATATCGAATACCACTCCTCCTTTCAATATTGTAATAAATTCACTTAATGAGACTCCGGGAAACATCTTAAAGTTAAACAGAAAAAAACCTATCCTGCACAACGAGAAAAGAAGCATTATAAGTAAAATCCTATATGCCAGAACTACAAAAATATTTCTGGAGACGACCCAGCTCTTCATATAATCAATTATTATTCATTAACTTACCCCAATACCATCAAAACTGATCATATTACACAATGAATGGCTAAAGCTATAAAAACTACCTGGAAGCAGCAAGTTTGATATTCTTTATCCACAGTAACACCGGAGTTATATCATTTTGAGAACTGTCGGTACCAGTGCCCATATTTGCATTAACCGTGCTAAGATGACCCTGGGGCTTATATTCTATACCCAAAGCAAAAGGCATGGCTCCATACCCCTCTTTCGAGTTTCTAACAGGCATTTTAGCAATTGGCATTACCATTTTGTAATTCAAGTTACCATGGTCATCATATTTAATTGATCCTCTGAAATTATCAAAATTATCGGCAGGAAAACGCCGGGTCTCTTCACTTATAAAACCAATTAGTTCTACCATATTTGCCAGAGAAAGGGGAGTAACAGGATCCCCTTTTGTGTCTATATTGGTATTGGGCAAATTGTGTTCACTTCTAGCTCCTGAATATTGAGAACCGATAGGGAATCTGACACCCATTGTTTTAGTGAGTTTCCTTTCCATATTAATCCATACTATAAGGCCTTGTTTCAAGATACGATCTTGTACTCCTGTATCTTCAATCTTCAGGTCAAGAAACAAATTATCATTGCTATTAGAAATTGAATAATAGATTTTACCTTTTTTAAGGTAAGTATAACTACCAGCCGGAATACTTAATCCTACGTCTTCGTTTTCTTTCCAGCTACTTATGAAAAGCTTTCCTTTCTGTGCATTATTGCTTATGCAGAATGAAAACAAAAACAGAGTAATCAATAATCTCATATCGAAAAAATATTAAACGCCAGATCCTACTCGAAAAATAATACGCAGGACCTGGCGTTTTATAAATTAAGGAAAGACCTATTTCTCCTCCAGATCTTTTAAAATCTCCTTGACATCTGAATTATCAAAATTATTTATAAATTTATTTGCTGCTCTTTTAGCCCCAAGACCAATTAACATAAAGAGAACAAAAATGGCAGCAAGGACATAACCTAAAATTTTGGCAGTCCCTGGATTTGCTTTTAATGCCTCAACAAGACCATTATAAATAAGCCATAATGCGAATATATTAATAGCCAGACTAATAATTACGCCAAGATATAGATTAATACCAGATGCAAATCCAAAAAATGCACTGATTGGCATAACAACCATAACAGCTGCCATTACTCTTACATTAGCCTCAAAATCGGTATTCCCCTTACAAATCGAAGATAAGATAAGTATTATCACACCACCAATAAATAATCCGATTATTGCTCCGATAATAGGTCCGATGAATGACATTATTCCAATCGCTCCGCCAAGCATTCCACCTCCTGATCCACCCAGCTTGAGAAAACTCCATATAAGACCAAATACACCAGCAATTACGCCATAAATAATTGCCTTTATTAAAGGCTCAGCTATACCTCCCGAGGTTTTCATAGTAGAGAAGTACGTTTTTGGATTAAAAAGGACATCTTTTGATTCCTTAATAAATACGTTAAAGTCAAAGGTACTGTTACTCATAGTTTAAATAATTAAGAGGGTTATTATTTAACGATTCGTCAATTTAAAAAAATTAAGACTCCAAATTAAAGAATATTTCAATAAATTACTATAAAACTGACATAAAATTTATTTATCTTTTATTCCAAATAAGTATACCCGTAAAGTCCGGAACGATAATTTGACAGAAACTCTTTACCCTCCCCGAGAGTAATGATTCCTGTTTTCACAGATGATGTAACCCATGTCTCAACAGTTCTTACCATCTTTTTAGAGTTATATTGCACATAATCCAAAACCTCAGCAACTGTCTCACCATCAATTACCTGATCAATTTTATAACCATCTTTATTGACAGATACATGTACAGCATTTGTATCTCCGAATAAATTATGAAGGTCCCCAAGTATTTCCTGGTAAGCGCCTACAAGGAAAACACCAAAATAATAGGGCTCATTCCCTTTCAAAGAGTGAACCGGAAGATGATGTGAAGAATTGCGTGTTGAAATAAAATTATCGATTTTACCATCTGAATCACATGTCACGTCCTGTATTGTAGCATTGCGCGATGGTTCCTCATTAAGTCTGTGAATTGGCATCACCGGGAAGATTTGATCAATAGCCCATGCATCAGGAAGTGATTGGAAAAGTGAAAAATTACAAAAATATTTATCAGATAGTATTCTGGATATCTGTCGTAATTCTTCAGGCACATGTTTGGTAACTTTTGCCATAAGATAAATTTTTCGCGCGATAGACCAGAATAACTTTTCAATCTGAGCTCTTGTTTTCAAATCAACAAGTCCAAAACCGAATTTATCAAGCGCCTCCTCCCTTATCTGGAGAGCATCATGCCATGATTCCAGCATACTTGTCTGATTAACACTATCCCATAAACGGTATAGCTCTTTCACCAACTCATGATCATCTTCCGTTACCATGCTTTCCTCATCCCATGAAGGCAGAGTTGTTGCTTCCAGAGCTTCAAATATCAAAATAGAATGATGTGCAGTAAGTGACCGACCCGATTCAGTAATAATATTAGGATGTGGAATATGATTTATATTGCTTACTTCAACAAATGTGCTGATAGAGTCATTTACATACTCCTGAATAGTATAATTAACACTACTTTCACTGTTTGCAGATCCTGTTCCATCATAATCCACACCCAGACCACCACCAATATCAACAAATTCGACATTGAAGTCCAAACTCCTGAGTTGAACATAAAATTGAGAAGCCTCACGTAATGCTATTTTAATTCGGCGTATTTTTGTGATCTGACTTCCAATGTGAAAATGGATCAACCGGACACAATCCTTCATTTTGTTTTTTTCTACAATTTCTAATGCTTCAAGCAACTCACTTGATGTCAAACCAAACTTGCTTATATCACCTCCTGAATCTTCCCATTTTCCACTTCCAACACTTGCAAGTTTAATCCGTATCCCAAGATTAGGCTTAACCTTCAGTCGTTTCGAAATAGTAATAATTAATTTAAGCTCATTAAGCTTTTCAACAACCAGAAATATTCTCTTACCCATCTTTTGAGCAAGAAGTGCGAGCTCTATATAATCTTCATCCTTATATCCATTACAAATAATAAGGGATTCCGGATCAGTATTTATGGCTATTACAGCATGAAGTTCAGGCTTGGATCCGGCTTCAAGTCCAATATTAAATTTTTTCCCATGGCTTACAATCTCCTCAACCACGGGCCGCATCTGATTAACTTTTATTGGATAAATAATAAAATTCTGAGCATGGTAACCATACTCCTCCGAAGCCGATTTAAAGCAATTGGAAATACTGATAATACGATCATCCAGAATATCCGGAAATCTAACCAGTACAGGTGTTGAAACATCTGTAAGGATCAGTTCATCAAGCAGATCCTTAAGATCTACTGAGACACCACCCTTAAGTGGAGTAACCAATATATTTCCTTTCTCATTTATGGAAAAATAATCAACTCCCCAGCCCTTAATGTTATATAATTCAGACGAATCCTCTATACGCCATTTTCTCATGATCGGTTATATTGCTAATGTTAACAGCACGCAAAGGTCAGAAAAAAAAGTATTATTTACAATGTAATTATAATAACATAATTTCATTATGGAAAAGAGAAGATTATTGAGGTATTTGCAGTAAACTTTACAAGGTTATAATATCAAATTGTCCTTAATCACAGTTTCTGACTAAATAAATTATTTAAATATCAGATTATTATAAATTATTTGGATTATTTAAAATTAATTATGTAGCTTGCGGCACTAATTTTAAAAAAGAATAAAATGAACAAAGGAACAGTAAAATTTTTTAATGTATCAAAAGGATTTGGTTTCATTAAAGATGCAGATTCGGATAATGAATATTTTGTACACGTTTCTGGTCTGAAAGATCAGATCAAAGAGAACGATGAAGTTACATTTGAACTTCAGGAAGGCAAAAAAGGTATTAATGCAGTTGATGTAAGACTTGCATAATTAATCGATACAAAGATTTATTATTCAGCCGGTGAGACCCTCACCGGCTTTTTTTGTTTTTAATCAAAGCATACTAGTTAAAAACTGACCTGACAATAAGCTATTTATTCTTACAGTCTCTTCTTTTCTTCTTTTTTTGCTTTTTTTGCAGCGCGTTTTTCTTTCAGACTCTTTGTAGCCTCTTTCTTCTGGTTTGTCTGTTCTTTAGCTTTTTCGTGTGACATAGCTGGTAATATTTAAATTATAAAGTAATTCAAATATAGAAAAAAACATCCAATACATTATAATCTTCCGGATTATAAAACATCTTTACCTGTTATAACAAGCTGGCTGCCTCTTTATCAATGATCCATTTCAACTCACCATAAACAGGAACAATATGAAAGGCTGGAAAGTTAACTGCCAAGGCACTTTTATTAAATATTTTTTCTATAATTCCCGCTTTCTGTTTCCCGGCTACGAGAAAAACAACTTTCTTCGCATTATTTATTACTCTGCCTGTAAGTGTTATTCTCTTTTGCATGGTCACCGGATGAACAGAGACCTCACAAATTTTATCGGAATTAAGTAACTCTATATTTTCAGGAAAAATCGACGCAGTATGGCCATCCTCCCCCAACCCAAGTATAATAAAATCAAATATTGGCAAACCATCTCTTTTCATTGTATAATTTGAAATATCATTTGAATAGATAGAAGCCTCTGTTTCAGGATTATCCTCCCCTTTTATCCTGTGTATGTTATAGGAAGGGATACTTATTTTATCAAGAAAATTTCTCCTTACCATTCCATAATTGCTTTCGGGATCATCAGGAGAAACGCATCTCTCATCCCCCCAAAAAAAGTGAACATATTCCCATGGTACAGAGTTTGAATATTGGTCACCAAGTAAAGAAAATAAAAGATCAGGAGTAGATCCTCCCGATAGAGCAATTGAAAATTGCTTTTTCATCTTCCCCGGGTTTAGTATCATACTAACCAGTTCTTCAGCCAACTTCTCAGCTAAATCATCTGGTGTTGCATATATTTCTACTGACTTTTTCAATTGAATATCAATATCTTAATTACCTATTACTTCTTAAATACTGACATGGCATGTTCCTACAATTCGCAATACAATTCATCATCTGCCAAATTTTTACATGGGTATCGCCATGTCAGCCCCTCACCTTCGATTAGATCATTAGCATGTTCAGGCCCCCAGGTTCCAGCCGGGTAACCAAATATTTTAATCCGAGGGTTATTTGCCCATGCTCTTTGTATTGGTTCCAGAAATTTCCATGCAGTTTCAACCTCATCATCTCTTGAAAACAGTGTCGAATCACCAAGCATTACATCATACAATAACCTTTCGTATGCAGATGGGACTCTTATGTGGGTCAAATCTGAATAATGGAAATCCATATTTACATTCTTAACATTAAATCCGGCTCCGGGTTCTTTCATATCAAACTTTAACAAAATACCCTCATCTGGTTGAATACGAATTATTAGCTGATTTGATGATAGTTTTCCAAATTCCCTTTGGAAAAGGTGATGTGGTGTTTGTTTAAAGTGGATGATAATTTCTGTCACGCGGGTTGGGAGTCTTTTACCTGTACGGATATAAAATGGCACTCCCCCCCAACGCCAGTTATTTATGAAAAACTTCACAGCCACATAGGTCTCAGTACGGGAATTAACTTCAACACCGTTCTCATATCTATACCCTGTAACACATTCTCCACGGATGAGAGATCCGGTATATTGGCCTCTGATAACCTGTAAGGGTACATCCTCCTCCCTTATAGGTTGTAACGATTGAAAAACCTTCAACACCTCATTACGGATAGCATCTGCATCAAGGGATGATGGTGGCTCCATAGCTGTAAGACCAACCATTTGCAAAAGATGGTTCTGAACCATATCCCGAAGAGCTCCTGATGAATCATAGTATCCACCACGTTCCTCTACACCTATATTTTCTGCAGAAGTAATTTCAATCCTGTCAATATAATTCCTGTTCCACAGAGGCTCAAACATACCGTTTGCAAACCTGGTAACGAGAAGGTTCTGTACTGTCTCCTTTCCAAGATAATGATCTATCCTGAAAATCTGATCTTCTGAAATAAGTTCATGAAGAGTCCTGTTCAGCTTTTGTCCTGACTCCAGATCATAACCAAAAGGCTTTTCAATTATTAACCTGCTAAATCCATTCTTTTGATCAGTAAGTCCAACTTTAGAAAGGTTAACCGCAATAGTTTCATACATACTTGGCGGCGTGGCCATATAGAAGATATAATTACTCTTTATCTCATACTTTTTGACCATCTCCTGCAATAAAGATTTTAGCCTGACATAGTCATCCCCTATGGAATTATCCATAGAGAAATAATTTAACTCCTGAACAAATGAAGAAATCATATTTTTATCCTGATCCTTCTCTTCAGTAGATGAAATGATTGCCTGATTCATTTTTTTCCTGAACTCCCCTGTAGAAATTATTGTCCGGCCAACTCCCAGAATGGCAATTTTTTCAGGCATAAGCTTTTGACTCTTCAACGAAAACAGGGCAGGAATCAACATTCGTGAGGCAAGATCTCCTGATGCTCCAAAAATCACAATTATAAGGTTCTTAGGATGTTCCATGTCTAAATATTCAATTGAAAAATATATTTTTTAAACTAAGAATATCAGTTTAAAGAATTTACAATGTAACAATAAAATGTCCAATTTGTTCCAGTATTTGTACCTTAATGAAAAAGAATAATTCACTGTATAAGATCAATTCAGTTTATAATCTTTGACTAGTTAAAATAATATTTATTAAATATTTATTAACATTTACGATAATATTGTAACTAAATGTAGTATATTTGTAAACAAATTATAACAAGAATGCATCATATTAAATCCATATTATCATTACGCCTCGTTAATAGGTTAACCGGGACTGAATGAGAATGGTATATTGTACTGGATTAAGAATGACCGTTCTCTAATAAACCAGAGAGCGGTTTTTTTATACAAAGAGCAAAAAAGAGAGGTAAGTAATAACTATGAAAACAGAGCGTCCACAACAGCAGGGATTATACAGGCAGGAACTTGAGCATGAAAATTGCGGAATTGGATTTGTTGCGCACCTGAAAGGGAAAAAATCTCATTCAATCATAAAACAAGGCCTTGAGATACTAATAAACATGCAACACAGAGGTGCAGAAGGAGCGGACAGCAAGACTGGTGACGGAGCAGGGGTGATGATACAGGTTCCCCGTGACTTTTACCTTATTCAAGGCTATTCTCTTCCACCTGCAGGACAATTTGGAACAGGCCTGGTGTTCTTTCCAAAGGAAAGCAATGATGCATCAAGATGTCGCGATATTCTTGCAGATATAATCAAAGAAGAAGGTATTAATCTGATTGGTTATCGTGAGGTACCTCGCAACAACGCCATTATTGGTGATATATCATTGGCTGCAGAACCTTATATTCAACAAATACTTTTAGGTGCCGATATTCCACAGGAGGATCTGGAACGTAAATTATATATAATCAGAAAGCGAACTGAAAATATGATCCGTAATTCGGATCTGAAGCAAAAAAGTCTTTTCTACATCCCCAGTCTGTCCACCAAAGTACTGGTATACAAAGGTATGCTAACATCAAGTCAGCTGAGAGAGTACTTTCTTGATCTGAATGATGAACGGTTGCAAAGTGCAATAGCACTTGTTCATTCACGTTTCAGCACTAATACATTCCCTAGCTGGGATCTTGCCCAACCTTTCAGATTACTTGGACATAATGGAGAGATCAACACTATCAAAGGAAATCGTTTCTGGATGGAAGCAAGAGAATCTATCCTTAAATCTGACAAGTTAGGTGATCTATCAAAACTATTTCCGATTATTGAACCGGATAAGAGTGATTCAGCCTCACTCGATAATGTTTTAGAATTCTTTATAATGAGTGGTAAATCACTACCTTATGCAATGTCAGTTCTTATTCCTGAATCAATAAACGCAAAAAACCCCATTTCGACCAAATTAAGGGATTTTTATCACTATCACTCCACTTATTTGGAACCATGGGATGGACCGGCTTCACTTATATTCTCTGATGGACGTTACATTGGGGGAATGCTTGACAGGAACGGCCTTAGACCATCGAGATATGTGATTACAACAAATGACCAGATAGTGATGGGATCAGAAGCAGGTGTATTGACATTTGCTCCGGAGGAGATAAGAGAAAAGGGACGTTTGAAACCTGGTAAAATGCTCCTTGTAGATACCAAAGAAGGTAAGATCTATTATGATGAAGAACTTAAAGCCAAACTGGCCGGGGAATTTCCATACGGCAAATGGATGAAAAAAAACATGGTTAACCTTGAAGAGATTGAAACAGGGCATCAGGTTTCACCTGATTTAGGGGATGAATTGAATAGTTACTTAACTTGTTTCAACTACTCAATTGAAGATACCGATAAGATTATCAAAGAGATGGCCTTAACCGGAAAAGAGCCAATTGGTTCTATGGGAAATGATGTGCCTCTTACTGTTCTTTCAAAAGAGCCATATAGATTATTTAACTATTTTAAACAACTGTTTGCACAGGTTACCAACCCGCCAATTGATCCAATCAGAGAGGAGTTAGTAATGACTCTGTCAGGGTACCTGGGCTCATTACAACAAAACCTTCTTGAAACATCACCCGACCATGTTAAAATGGTGAGATTCACAAATCCCGTTATTTCCAATACCTATTTCAATATAGTTAAAAACCTGAGATACAAAGGATTTTCGGCAGCAAAACTATTGTTACATTTTAATGTCGCAGAAGGGGCTGATGGTTTGGAGAAGGCTGTTGACCAATTATGCATTGATGCAGAGGGAGCAGTCGATCAGGGAAAAAACTATATTATACTTACCGACCGTGGAATAGATAAAGACAATGCACCCATCCCATGTCTTATGGCTGTATCTGCTGTACATCACCACCTCATAAAAAAACGCAAAAGAATGCAGATTGATATTGTGTTAGAATCTGCAGGACCACGGGAAGTAATGCATTTTGCTCTTCTATTTGGTTATGGAGCCAGCATTATTAATCCATATATGAGTTTTGCAGTTATTAATAAACTGGTAAAAGAAAAGGCTATTCAAGTCGATTATGATAAGGCAGAGGAGAATTATGTACATGCCATTAATAAGGGGCTTATGAAGATTATGTCCAAAATGGGAATAAGCACACTCCGAAGTTACCGTTCATCGCAAATATTTGAAGCAGTGGGAATTCATCCGGATGTAGTTAATAAATATTTTCCGGGTACAATTTCAAGGATTGGTGGAGTTGGCCTTAATGAGATTGCAGAGGAGCTTCTTATCCCTCACAGAAAAGCGTATTCTGATGAACAAAAACTTAAGCCTTTAAGTGAGGGAATCTATTCCTACCGAAAACATGGAGAGCACCATGCATGGAACCCTGAATCAATTGCATTGCTACAATGGAGTACTAGTACAGGTGATTACAAAAAATTCAAAGAGTATAGTAGACTCGCCAATGCGGAAACTGCAAGACCCGGGTTTCTACGTGGACTGTTAAAATTAAAAACCAATCCTATTTCTATTGAGGAGGTTGAGCCTGTTGAAAATATATTAAGGAGGTTTGTTACCGGAGCTATGTCATATGGTTCTATCAGCCGTGAAGCACATGAGACCCTCGCGATAGCAATGAACCGAATTGGAGGAAGGAGTAACACTGGCGAGGGAGGAGAAGATCCTAAGAGGTTCATTCCTCTCGAAAATGGAGACAGCGTAAGAAGTGCAATTAAGCAGGTTGCCAGTGGACGATTTGGAGTAACAACCCATTACCTTGTCAATGCTGATGAGATACAGATTAAGATTGCTCAGGGAGCTAAGCCTGGTGAAGGAGGACAGCTTCCCGGACATAAGGTTGATAAAATCATAGCAAAAACGAGATATTCAATACCGGGAATAACACTAATTTCTCCTCCACCACATCATGACATCTATTCTATTGAGGATTTGGCACAACTAATTTTTGACCTTAAAAATGTCAATCCCAATGCAAAAATCAGTGTGAAACTTGTTTCTGAGGGAGGAGTAGGTACCATTGCAGCAGGAGTAACTAAAGCAGGTGCGGACCTTATCACAATAAGTGGCTTTGAAGGTGGTACAGGAGCAAGCCCCTCATCATCAATCAGACATGCCGGCGTACCACTTGAGCTCGGCCTTGCAGAAACACAGCAGACCCTCGTAATGAATAACCTTCGAAGAAAGGTTATCCTTCAGGCAGACGGACAGCTAAAAAGTGGAAGGGATATTGTTATTGCAGCTTTACTCGGTGCAGAGGAGTTTGGATTTTCAACATCGGCCCTCATAGTTATGGGCTGTGTTATGATGCGTAAATGTCATTTAAACACCTGTCCGGTTGGAGTAGCAACTCAAAATCCTGAACTTAGAAAACGATTCCATGGCAAAGCTGATAATGTTGTCACATATTTCCGGTTTCTTGCTGAGGAGGTACGTGAACTCCTGGCTGAACTGGGATACAAGAAGATGGATGATATAATTGGCCGGGCTGATCTCCTTGAACGTAACTTCGAAATCAACCACTGGAAAATCAAAAACCTTGATCTTACAGGATTACTTACATTACCGAAGGAAGCAAGTGAAAATGCAACACGTTGTGTCGACACCCATGATCATAAAATAGAGAATATTCTTGATAGAGAGCTTATTGCAGAAGCTGAAACAGCTATATCTGATTTGAAGCCTGTTGTAATCAAAAAGCCCATCAATAATACCGACCGAACAACCGGAGCAATGCTCTCGGGAAGGATTGCTTCAAAATATGGTCCGGCCGGGCTTCCTGATGGAACAATAAAATGTATATTCAGCGGGTCAGCAGGACAAAGCTTTGGAGCCTTCCTCACTCCGGGTGTTGAACTTTTTCTTGAAGGCGATTCGAATGACTACCTGGGTAAAGGCCTCTCAGGGGGAAGGATTATTGTTGTCCCTCCTGCCGGATCAACATTTGAACCTGATAAAAATATTATTATAGGGAACACAGTACTCTATGGCGCTACCAGAGGTGAAATATTTATATCAGGAGTTGCAGGTGAACGGTTTGGCGTACGAAACAGCGGGGCAATTGCTGTAGTTGAAGGAGTAGGTAACCATTGTTGTGAATATATGACCGGAGGACGAATAGTGGTACTGGGTACTACCGGAAGCAATTTCGCCGCCGGAATGAGCGGTGGAATAGCATATGTGCTTAATGAAAATGAGGATTTTGACTATTACTGTAATATGGGAATGGTTGAGTTATCACTTGTGGAGGACCATAGTGATATAAAGGAGCTTACTAATCTCATTACCCGTCATTACGAGTACACTAAAAGTAAAAAAGCAAAAATGATTCTCGATGATCCTGAAAAATACCTTCCAATGTTTATCAAAGTAATACCTTATGACTATAAAAAAGTTCTTCAGGAACAAAAACTGGAAGAGATCAGAAAAAAAATAGCTGAAGTTGAGCTTGATCTCGAGATAAGTGCCAGCTAAAGGGCAAAGGGCTGAGGGCTGAAGGTTATAGGCGTCTGACGAGAAATGACAACATGAAACGCAAAACGCTAAACATGAAACAAAAAAAGAAGATTTACGATTAACAGGATTTAATATGGCTGATATAAACGGATTTTTAAAAGTTAAAAGGAAGGATGCCGGAAACAGACCCCGGCACGAACGAATAGGTG
>Ga0307377_10002363_pt1 | contig 22313 bp, 16 predicted proteins | sample TR3MG_FD_202535 | JGI IMG/M metagenome (GOLD analysis project Ga0307377, IMG submission 202535) | Soil microbial communities from Risofladan, Vaasa, Finland - TR-3 | ecosystem: Environmental > Terrestrial > Soil > Coastal area > Acid sulfate soil | place: Finland: Risofladan, Vaasa | collected...
TGCTGTAATCCCTTCTGCCAGCTATGGCCTTAGTACCGCAGCCAGGATCCTTGAATCAATTCTGACAACAGATGATGAAATCCTGGTCTTAGATCAGGAGTTTCCAAGTATCGTGCTGCAAATGAGGAGAGTATCAGACGAGACTGGTGCAGAGATAATTACAATACCTACCCCTGAAGATGGAAACTGGACTAAAGCAATCGGTAACAGGATTGACAATAAAATAAAGGTAGTAGCTATATCTTCATGTCACTGGACAAATGGCTCTTTTATCGATTTATATGAAATCAGACGAAGATGTGACGAAGTAAATGCCATCTTAATTATGGATGCTACACAGACATTAGGTGCGGTACCTTTTTCTATTGATGATTTAAGACCTGATTTTCTTGTAGCATCAGGCTATAAATGGCTGCTTAGTCCTTACGGCTTTACATTGTTTTATGTTGATGAGAAATGGAGAAATAACAGACCGCTTGAGGAGACATGGATTGCCAGGGAGAACGCAGAGGACTTTGCTAATCTGGTTAGTTATTCAGATATATATATGAAAGGGGCAAGGCGTTTTGAGGTTGGAGAGAAAGGTACACCAACAATTTTACCCGGAGCAATTGCCGCTCTTGAACAATTGAAACATTGGGGAATAGGAAATATTTCAGATTCACTGAGGGAAATAAATAGTAAGATTGATGTATATCTGGCTGAACTGGGATTTAAATTGCCTGAAGACTCACAACGGTCCCCACATATACTGGGAGCTATAATTCCTGATGATTTCACAGGAGACCTTGTTAATGACCTAAGAAGCAAGAAAATATTCATTAGTCAGCGAGGAAAATCATTGCGCTTTGCTCCACATTTGTATATAAATGATAATGATATCGATAGATTACTAAATACCATTGATGAATTAACTAAATGATAGTCCGGGATAACTGTTCTGGCAGGACTGCCATTTTGAAATATTATTAACCAAAACAAATAACTATGAAAAACATCTTTGTAATTCTTTCACTGGCTATTTTAGCCTTTTCCTGTAAATCTGCTCAGGATTCAATTAGTGATGCTCTCCTGAAGAAACATATAGGAGTTGGAGCTAAAGCTTCTGTAGATGCCACGCTATTGTTCGATGGCTCCAGAACGATGTTAGACGAGAATTGGACTTATTGGGATGGCCCCAGATTGGCCGCTGAACTACCAATTAAATGGGCCATTGAAGACGATCCAAAGGCTGAAGGTACGGTTATGAATGCTAATGATCCGGCTGCGAAAGGTGGATTATATGGATCAGCTGATATTGTGACAAATAAAAAATTCAGGGATTTTCGTGCTCATGTCGAGTTCCTGATTAGTCACCCTAAAGGCAATAGTGGAGTGTATCTGCAGAACAGGTATGAGATCCAGATCCTTGACGGTGACTCTACTAAACATGGCATGGCAGCTGTTATTAATGAGGCGGAATCACCATATTCTGCTTATAATGGTGTTGGTGAGTGGAATGCTTATGATATTAAATTCAGGGCAGCACGATTCAGGGATGGTCTACTCACAGAGAAACCTATGGTAACAATCTATTTTAATGGTGTTAAGGTGCATGTTAATCAATTAATCAGTCAGGTATGGGGCGGAGAGAATTCAGGACTTGATGGTGGTAATGATGGGGGCAAAGGTATTACTGATCGTCCGGGAGGACTAAAACTGCAAGCCGAAGGGCATAATGTCCTGTATCGTAATGTGTGGGTGGAGGAACTCGATTTAGTTGAGGCAGATACGGATTTTTAGCCAACTTTGCCCCTTGATCACAAATGTGAGCGAAAACATGGCAATTATGAATAAAACTAGTTTATTATTCAAGATTAAGTTGTTTGAAAGTTAGGTAGACATATTTTTTTTGCGTTGGGTTTTATTGAATTTATTACGACCGAGCAGATAATACAAGGGAACCCCCATGCCTGTAATAAACAATGCAATAGAAGATTCCTTAGGCATCTCCATATATGCAAGAACCAGTATGGTAAGAGAAAACATGATGAATAATATCTGGACATATGGATAACCCGGTGATCGGAATTTAGAAAGTTTTTTGATACGCAATTTAAAGACTCCAATCACCGCAAGAATAGGGAATATCCCCAAAGAGAAACTTAGTATTACGATGATTTGGTGTAAAGAACTAAAAATAACAAACGCGATAGAAACGCAACTTTGAAAAACAATAGATATTGCCGGAACATTATACCGATTTACCTTACTTGCCATGGGGAAAAAGTGACCGCCTTTAGACATAGCATAGTAAACCCGAGGTCCGATTACAATACATGCACTAATTGACGATAATAGAATTATAGCAATAAAAATTGAGAATAATTTATCGAGAGAGAGATTGAACATATAATTGGCAGCTAATCCTCCAATAGAAACCACATCCTTCATTTTGTCTGCTGGAATAGCATAAACATAAAGGATGTTCATTAATATATATAGAAGAGCTACGATGGCAGTACCAGTAATTAATGACCTTGGGATATTTTTCACAGGATTAATAACCTCTGAACCAATATATGTAGTGGCATTCCAGCCACTATAGGAATACATAATTACCATGAGTGCTAAACCAAGCGTCTTAATGTGACCAAGATTGAATACCTCCTTATTTTCAACGATGAAATTATTAAAGCTCCCATCACCAAAGATGAAGCCTGAAGTAATAAAACCCGTAATAATAACAATCTTTAGGATGGTTAGCAGATTATGGAATTTTGAACCTGATTTTAATCCAAGTGAGTGAATTATTGTAAATAGGAGTATTATAGCGATTGCTACACCTTTTTTATAATAGACAATATGCTCTGGCATAGTACCATCAGCTACTGCCCTTAAGCCATACTCAGAAAAAGAAAGGGCTACAGCAGCTATGGGTGCGGAAAAACCAACAATGAACGATACCCATCCACTTAAAAAACCTAATACGGGAGTAAACAGTTCTGAAAGAAAGACATATTCACCACCTGCTTTGGGAAAACTTGCTCCCAGCTCGCTATAACTCAGGGCACCACAAAGTGCTATACAACCACCAATAACCCATAATCCTATCATTATTATTGGATTATAAAGTGCTGCCAGAAATATCCCGGTAATGATAAATATTCCTGCACCAATCATATCACCAACAACAATATTTGTCAGCGAAAAGTATTTCAGAGATCTATTAAGAGGCATCTAAAATTAAATTATCTAAGTCGTAATGTAAAGTTCTTGGTTAAGTCTTGGACATGTTGATTATTTAAACTAATTATTCAATGAAATCAGTTGAATCCTTAAGATGGGTTTAATAATAGACTGAATATTACTATATTATAAAATTACAAATTAATTTTAATATGATAACACAGTAAAACAGGAATAACGCAAAATGGGCGTAATGAGTATTTAATATTCATGGGTGTTTCTGGATTAAATTTTTTGAGTTGTGCCCGCGCTTTAGCATAATGTCAAACCAGAGTGAAAAGGAGCTTGTCGGAGCCAAATCCCCCTTCGGCGGGAGCAAAAGGCTGGAGCTGGGTTCGCGGTATGCGATATGCTCTAAGCTTCTCAATAATATTTTAAGAGAACAGCAAGTGAAAGAGAGATATTTCCGTTTTCTGGTAGAAAAAATAGTAATAAAATTAAACCAAATTGAATCAATGAAATCTAATTATAAAAGATTAGTTTTGTGAAAATGATAAACTTTAAACTGTTTAATATCTTAATTATATCGTCTGCCTTTTTTGTAAATGGATGTAATAAAGAAGATTCAGACATAGTTGAAAATACAGATAATGTGGTCACAATAGATATGTTAACACCTGCGTATTACGTGTCAGGTACTGACTTTTCTTTTATAAATAAGGTAGATCAATTTATAGGTTTTGTACAACAGGAACGGTTTCATCATCCATTAGAAAATGAATCAGGACAAGTACCTGCTTTTACTATTCCATCAATTGGTGTATTTGGAGCAGGGAAAGGGCCAAATGGAACTGCTCAGCATCACCCTGCAATTGATCTGCATGTAGGAGACTCAGAAATAGATGTAAATATATATGCAGCTCATAGCGGTTATGTGACAACTGTCAAAGATGCGGATAAATACAGGCACTATGTATCCATCAGTAAGGATATCACAGATGATATGGGTCTTTTGATTGGAAAACTGGTAACACTATATGCACATATCGACCTGGATTTGGATGAAGCAGATCTCATGCTAATGGATGGGCAATATGTGAATAAGGGTGATATTATTTCCAGTAACCTATATTCTGAGACAGTAGGGGGGCCTCATCTTCATTTTGAGATACGCTATTATAGAGCAGATGATACAGGAGATGAAACATTTTATGGGTTTTTGAATCCAGATTCTCCAGAACTTACAGAGCCATCTGCGGGTAACTGGATTTATGGTGTATGGGATCCAAATGTTGGAGTTGGATTTGGAAATCCAATAAGTCATGGACTATAAATAATATAGATTACTAAGCTAAATTTAAAGCTTCACTTTTCCTATCTTTTAGTCTAATAATGCAATACTATCAACAACGATGTCACAGACTTCGGCGGGTAGTGATTTAAACCCTTCAGCACTTCAACCTTTTTCAACCTTTGACCACCATAGCTTCAGCGGAGGTGGTCCTTCAACTCTTTTCAACTCCTTGATTTATCCTGAAGATTAATTTTCTATCTTTATATAACCTAAATTTTCATTATGGATACTTCAATAATTCCTTCACCTGATAGTTTACTGGTAAACTGGCTCTGGTTTCAGGTATTGTTGGTTATCACATTTACCCTTCATATAATCCTTGTTAATTTAATCTTAGGAGGTTGTTTCCTGGCTATCTGTTTCATATGGATGGGTGGATTTGAATATTCCAGGGAGATTGCCCGTAAACCATTTGTGATTTATAACTATATGTATTCTAATGGTGTTTTAGTTAATCAGACAGATTCAATAAATGAAACCGGATTTTTACAAAATGCAAAGTGGACAAAGATCCACGAATGAAAAGCAGGCACTTGCTGCCTATCTGTTCAGAAAACTGCTTGGCAAGGAAAAACAGGAAACAAAGCCATTTCTGCCTACTCAGTTTCCATTGGAAGTGCCTGAATTTAAGTCTGACAAGGACAAATATGTATTGTTAGTATGGAATGATCTGGGAATGCACTGTGTTTCAGATAACGAAAAGTATTTTTCATTCTTACCCCCGGCAAATACCTTCAATGCCCAGTTATTTAAGCGGGGTGCTAAGCCTGAACTGGTGACTGATGATGTAATGTTGCTTTATGATATTGAAAGTGAAAATGAAAATCCGGAAGAGAGATCGATGTTCTGGAAATATTCCAAAGAAATATTCGGGGTCGATGTTCCTGTCGGACATGGATTAAAAGGAAAGACTGTAAACGATACTATGGCTTTACACGGCAACCATTTTGCTGCTGAATTAGTACCTGTCCTGCCATACCGTAGCGATCAGCTATACAATCCTTACCCAATGTTCAGCTTTAAAGCCATTGATAAATCAACAGGTGAACTACTTGCAGCGACTAAAGCTGTTGCTCCTGTATCAACTGAAATGGGTTGTCGTAACTGTCATGAAGGGGGATGGGCATGGAATGGTGTTTCGGGTGTTGCTGATAAAACCGCTCAAAACCTTTTAGCCGCTCACGACAGATATAACAAAACAACTTTACTTGCTGATGCTGAAAAGGGCAATCCACATCTGTGTCAATCCTGTCATGCTGATCCTGCCCTGGGTGCTCCAGGAAAGCCAGGAGTACTCAATTTCTCAACTGCCGTACATGGTTTCCATGCCAATTACTTGTCCGGTATGGATCAGGACGCTTGTAATCTATGCCATCCATCCGCAGTAGAAGGTAACACAACATGTTATAGGGGAAGGCACGCCACAAATTTTATTAGTTGTACTGAGTGCCATGGTGTGTTGGAAGATCATGCACTGGGATTACTCGCCGGACAAAGAGCAATACCTGCTGCAAAAAGGCTGGCTGCCAATCTCGTTACAATAGCAGTTGAAGATAAAGCCACTATTAATCCAAGAACTCCATGGTTAATTGAACCTGACTGTAAATCGTGCCATACCAATTTCAACATTGGAGAAGATGGTTATTCCGGTTCTGCATATAATAACTGGGTAGCAGGATATCCTGATCTGTACAGGAACCGTACAGATAACCAGGGTGTAATGTGTATTGCCTGCCATGGATCAACACATGTAGTGTATGGAGCAGAGAATAAATTCGGAAGACAACGTGATAATATGCAACCCCTGCAATACCAGGGAATTGCAGGAACTATAGGAACACACAATAACTGCAAGGTTTGCCATATAAAGGAGATGAATGTCAGTGGGCACCACAGGAACCAGACTAACAGGGAATACGAGGCTGCGGTTGTTGAGTAAAAGGTACAGGACACAGGACACAAGGCACAAGGAAAAATACCAAATGCAAACGAAACAAGATTTACGTTGTCAATATACCATTCAACCATTCAACCCCTTTCCTTATCCATTATAACTATATTTATTGTAATTTTAATGTGTCTATAAATGAGTTAGTAATCAGAAAACACAAAAAACATGAAAACAGCATCGAATTTACTATTTGTCTTGTTACTCTTTACAATTAGTTCATGTAGTACAGGAAAAAAAGATTACCACCCAGACACTTCAACATACAAATCACCCTTAGGAACAGAGCTGTATAAACCTGATTCAGCAAGCATTGCCGGCAATTACGAAATCCCCGAGTGGTTTAGAGATTCTAAATTTGGGGTTTTCATGCATTGGGGTGTCTATTCTGTTCCTGCCTTTGGCAATGAATGGTATCCACGTAATATGTATCTGAGTGGGAGTGAGACCAACAAACATCATTTAGCTACTTATGGTGAACTGACAGAATTCGGATATAAGGATTTCATACCGATGTTCAAGGCCGAAAAATTCAATGCCGATGAATGGGTATCACTCTTTAAAGAGGCCGGGATAAAGTATGTCGTTCCGGTAGCTGAGCACCATGATGGGTTTTCGATGTACAATAGTGTTGGTAATAAGTGGAATTCGGTGAATATGGGACCCAGAAAAGATATTGTCGGTGAGCTTAAGAAAGCAAGCGTAAAATATGGATTACATTTTGGCATATCATCGCACCGAGCTGAGAATGCATGGTTTTATAATGGTGGAGCAAAGATACCATCCGATGTTCAGGATCCGGCATATAGCTCTCTATATGGTCAGCTTCTTGAAGAGCCGGGAGGCCAGACCCTTGATTGCCCGGAAGGAGCAGGGTTTAATGATGAATCGCGTGAAAAGTGGTTGGCTCATACCTATGAATTAATTGACATGTATCAACCAGAGCTGATGTGGTTTGACTGGACAGTCGGAAAATATCCTTTTCAGCCTGTATTCTATAAATTTATGGCTTACTATTATAATAATGCTATCGACTGGAACAAAGGAGTTGTTGTAAATACCAAAACCGGATATGGCAATAACATCCAGGTGTTTGATATTGAAAGAGGTAAGTCTGACAAAATCAGGGAGTTTCCCTGGCAGACTGATACATCTGTAGGTAAAAAGTCATGGGGATATATTGATGGTGAGGAGAATAAAACACCAAATCAGATCATTGATGATCTTGTCGATATTGTATCCAAGAATGGCAATCTCTTATTGAATATCGGACCCAAGCCCGATGGGACAATTGCAAAGGAGCAACAAGATGTATTGCTGGAGATTGGTCGTTGGCTGAAAGTAAATGGTGAAGCAATTTATGGAACCCGTCCATGGATAAAAGCTGCTGAGGGCACAGGTGTTAGTACTTCCGGGGCTTTTTCTGATAATATTGAGTCAGAGTATACAGCTCAGGATATCCGCTTTACCACTAAGCAGGATGTTCTTTATGCAATCTCTTTAGGCTGGACCAACGAAGATATCACTATTCATTCTGTTGATCAGAGCTTTAAAGTAAATCATATTTCTATGTTAGGTTCTGATGAAGAAATAATATGGTCACAGAAAAATACAGGACTGAAGATAAAATTCCCAAAGCAAAAACCTTCTGAATATGCTCATGCTCTGAAAATTGAATTTCAAAAATCAAAAGCCGGTCAGATCTATCAATGGTCGGAAGATGAGGGTAATGAATTTCTGTCTCAAATCCGGCAATCCATTACCACACCTGAGGCCTGGAATAAGCGTGCTGAAGAGATCCGGATCCATATTTTAGAAGTAACTGGTCTGTATCCCTTACCTGAAAAATGTCCGCTTAATCCCATCTTTGGAGAGATACGTAAATATGATGGTTATAAGGTTCAAAATGTGGCATTTGAGAGTCTCCCGGGTGTTTATGTAACAGGTAGTATATACAGCCCGATCAAAGTACAGGGAAATCTTCCCGGAATATTAAGTCCTCATGGTCACTGGCCTGACAGGGAGGACTATGGCCGTTATCGTCCCGATGTTCAGAACCGCTGCGCTGCAATGGCCCGTATGGGAGCCATCGTTTTCTCCTTCGATATGGTTGGTTATGGACAACTCGCTGAATTTGGATGGCAGCACAAACACCCTGAGACAATGAAACTGCAAATATGGAATAGTATCCGGGCGGTTGATTTCCTTCTTTCAAGGGATGTCAATCCCGGTAAGATTGCCTGTACGGGTGCATCAGGTGGCGGGACCCAGACTTTCCTTCTTACAGCTGTCGATTCCAGGATTTATGTTTCTGTTCCTGTGGTAATGGTGTCTAATCGTCATTTTGGAGGGTGCATATGTGAACTGGGTATGCCTGTTCACCAAACTGATAATTTCAAAACCAATAACGTTGAAATAGCTGCATGTCATGCACCCAAACCCTTGCTGCTGGTTTCTGTTGGCACAGATGCTACAGAAACTACTCCTTTGATTGAGTATCCATTTATGAAATATATTTATAGATTATTTGATAAATCTGATAATGTGGAAAATGCCCATCTTCCCAACGATCAGCATGGCTACGACTATAATAAACGTGCTGCTGTTTATCCTTTTATGGCCAGACATCTGGGTCTTGATATTTCCAGGGCAATGAATCCGGATGGATCGCTTATTGAAGAAGGGATTGTTATTGAGGAGATTGAGGACCTTTATACATTTGATGAAGATCATCCATTCCCCGATAATGCTGTCAGAAATAATAATGATATCATTTGGGATTAAAAATAATTACTATGGGAAAAACTATTGTATATATAATAGCGATTGTTATTATATCTGGTTGCCAGCAAAGCTCCGACAGGTTTAATAAAGTATTGCTATCAGATGATTTTAGCTCAATCCGGCGTGGACCTTATTCCGTTGAGGTAGGCGCTCATACTGAATATCATTATTTACATGAAGCAGCTCCCCGGTCTCAGTGGGCTGTATCAACATTTACCTGGGATTCAGACTTCCAGCGTGCCTGGCGGATTCAACAGGAAGGGGATGACAGACAAATGATCCAGACACTTAAAAATGAGCCTGACAAACATACACACCCAATGGTCGTTGCCGGTGAACAGGATTGGAAAGATTATTCCGTATCAGTTCAGTTTACGCCTGAGTTAAAAGATTTACAGAGTGGAATAGTATTTCGATACCGTAATGACAGATGCTATTATTTTGCTGGTGTTATGGGGGATTCATTAATACTTAAGATGGTAAAACATGCAACGGCTTTTCATAAACCTTATGAAAATATTCTGGGCTCGGCATATCTGAAGTGGGATGAAAATGAATTATTGACCATGAAGATTGATTTACACGATTCCAGGATATCATGCAGTCTCAATGGGGTGAAGATCAAAGCCGAAGATAGCACTTATACTGAAGGGAAAATTGGGCTGATGGCAGATGTTCCAACAAAATACCACATGGTGGAAGTGAAAACATCTTCAGGGGAACTTGCAAAACTCAAAAAATCCAGGGAGGAATATGCTGATAACCTTGATAAAATAAAAGCTGGCATTCCTGAGATGAAACTGTGGAAAAAAATCAATACATCTCGTTTTGGGGTAGGAAGAAACCTCCGTTTTGGCGATCTGAATAATGACGGACAGACAGATGTTCTTATTGGTCAGGTTTTTCACTATGGTCCAAGCGACATGAACAGTGAGCTAAGCTGCCTTACTGCAATGACTTTTAATGGTGATATACTTTGGCAGACAGGTACTCCTGACCCATGGAAAAACCACCTGACTAACGATGTTGCATTCCAGATTCATGATCTGGATAATGATGGAAAATCTGAAGTGGTTTATACCATGAACAAGGAAATAATTGTTGCAGACGGAGCAACAGGTAAAATCAAATATAAAAAATCAACACCAGTTATTACAGATCAGGAAATTATAGGTCCTGACACACACAATAGGTTTGGTAAATTATTAGGAGATTGTCTTTTTTTCTGTGACTTGCGTGGAACAGGATATGATCGTGATATGATCATCAAAGACAGGTATCGCAGGGTGTGGGCAATGGATGACAAACTAAATGTGCTTTGGTATAAGAATTTAAATACCGGACACTATCCCTGCGCATATGACGTAGACAAAGATGGAAAAGATGAACTCATGATTGGTTATACCCTTGTAGATGAGGATGGAAGCACCATATGGTCCCTCGAGAATGAAGTGGATGACCATGCCGATGGAGTTGCTATAGTAAAATACCTCGAGGATAAAGATCCTGTTCTCTTGTGTGCTGCCAGCGATGAAGGTTTATTTTTTGCTGATCTGCAGGGTAAGATTATTAAACATCATTATATTGGTCATGGCCAGAATCCTGCAATTGCCAATTTCAGGGATGATTTACCCGGACTCGAAACAATTTCCATGAATTTTTGGGCGAATCAGGGCATCATTCACTTCTATGATGCTCATGGGGATATTTATCATGATTTTGAGCCTAATCAATATGGGAGTATGTTATTACCATTAAACTGGACTGGACAATCAGAGGAGTTCTTTGTACATAATCCAAATGTAGATGAAGGTGGTGTATTCGACGGTTGGGGAAGAAAAGTATTGGAATTTCCCGATGACGGTCACCCTGATATGTGTTATGACGTTCTGGATATAACCGGTGACTGCCGTGATGAAATAGTAGCATGGGACCCCAATGCAATATGGGTCTATACACAGATTAATAACCCGCAGGAAGGGAAACTTTATAATCCGGACAGGAACAAACTTTATAACGCTTCCAACTATCAGGCAACTGTTTCTTTACCGAGATGGAATAACAAATAGATCCTTTTTTGAATAAGTCAATTGAAAGAAATTTTTATTCTGGTTACTAATCAATAATATAAGGAGGGTACGATATGAAGAAAGTACTATTCACTTTAATAACTGTTATGCTAATCGCTGTGGTTGGATGCAGGCAAAGAGCAGATAAACAAGCGGAAGGAAATAATAATCAGGCAAAAGAGCTTCCACGTATTGCTATTGCGGGCTTAGCTATAGAATCAAGTACATTTTCGCCGGCACTGACTCATGAAGAAGCTTTTCATGCTAAAACGGGTGATGACATATATACTTACTATCCATTTTTATCTCCTGACTCATTGGATCGAAGGCGGGCGAACTGGATTCCGACATTAAGGGGGCATGCCATGCCCGGAGGTATTGTTACCAGAGAGGCGTATGAATCGTTAGTTGCGAAGACCCTTGATCTGCTTAAAAAAAATGCTCCGTATCATGGCCTTTTTTTTGATATTCATGGGGCAATGAGTGTTGTGGGCCTTGATGATCCGGAAGGTGACTTTATAATCAGAATTCGTGAGGTAGTTGGAAAGAAAACAATCATTTCAACCTCAATGGACTTACATGGAAATGTTTCATGGAGACTGGCACAAAATACTGACCTGATAACCTGTTCCCGCTTAGCACCTCACGAAGATGCTTTGGAGTCAAAGAAACGGGCAGTGGATAACCTGTTATCCAGATTAGAAAGTGGCAAAGGTAAACCAGCTTATAAAGCATGGATTCCAGTACCAATATTACTACCAGGAGAGAAGACAAGCACAAGAATAGAACCAGGAAGGAGTTTGTATGCCATGGTTGCCCCGGCTGGACGCTAAAAGAGATCCTCGCTCACCCCGAATTTAAATCAGCAAAGGGACCTTCTCTTATTTATGCCTCTATACCAGGACCTGAATTTGTACAAAAAGCCATTGAAGCTGGTGTCGGAGGTAAAGTTGATGCATATGCAGGGGCAGCTGTTGATGCTCGTTACGCACCGCCATTAGATTTAGCCGGAACAGTTCAAGCTATAGAATATGGTGATATTAATGCAGAAACGGAAGTTGTTGTAAAGATTGGATCTGTGTATGTTATTGTCACAAAGAAGAGGAAGCCTTATCACCTGGAAGCTGATTTTACCAGATTGGGTCTCGATCCCCGGAAAACTGATATTGTTGTTGTAAAAATTGGTTATCTGGTACCGGAACTATATATCATGAGAGCAGACTGGATTAGTACCCTCATCTGATGAGGTAGAATAAAAGGTAATCGGTATTAGTTAATCGGTAATAGGTAATAGGGAGGAAAGCTTTTGGGCTAAAGCCCTGTTTCTATGCGGCTTACTAACCCCGGACTTAAGTACTATAAAGTTGTAAATTTTAAAGTCCCATGAAATATACATTCTCACTTATCTTATTACTGTTTACCACAAGTTGGGTTATCTCACAAAGCAATGTAACCTTTGAAGTCCGGGAAGAATCCGGTGAACCACTAGTTGGAGCGAATATTATTATAGCAGGTACAACAACTGGTACAGTAACTAATTTAGATGGGGTTGCTCAATTTAATGATTTACATGATGGTGAAATTGATTTTGTTTTATCGTTTATCGGATATGAAGGCCAATTAATTACACTTGTTTTTCCTCAAGACAATAACAAAACAATTGAAATAGAACTGGAAGAGGGTGAGAAACTTGAAGAAGTGATTGTGTCTGCAATTCGTTCGTCCCGGACAATTGAAGATATTCCTACGCGCATTGAAGCCATAACCGGAGAAGAATTGGGAGAAAAAGCTGCAATGAACTCAAGCAACATAGGTATGCTTTTACGTGAAACCACAGGTGTTCAAATGCAACAAACATCTTTGAGTTCGGGAAATATGAATATACGTATTCAAGGATTGGATGGCAGATATACTCAAATATTAAAAGACGGATTTCCGGTTTATGGTGGGTTTGCAGGTGGGCTTTCAATTATGCAGATTCCACCACTGGACCTGAAACAGGTGGAGTTGATAAAAGGGAGCAATTCGACTCTATATGGTGGCGGAGCAATTGCAGGTTTAGTAAACCTTGTTTCAATTACTCCAGAAGAAAAACCTGAATTAAGTATCATGTTTAATCAAACAAGTGCTTTGGGTTCAACTGGAAATTTCTTTTATGCTCAAAAATATGGTAAAACAGGATTGACTATTTATGGTTCTGCCAATAATCAGGTTGCATACGACCCTGATAATGATGGCTTTTCAAATTTGCCAAAATCGAAAACCTCTAATTTGAATCCCAAATTTCACTACTATATCAATCCAAATACTGAAATACTTTTGGGATTAAACACAACTTTCGACAATAGAACCGGGGGTGATATGGAAGTTATAAAAGGAAATACAAATACTGACCATATTTTTACAGAAAAGAATAAATCAGAACGGTATGCAACACAATTCCAATTCCAAAATTCCAACAGCGACCAGACAATAATCGCAAAAAATAGTGTTAGTTATTTCAACAGGGAACAAAGTATTCCTGATTATCAGTTTATGGGAAAACAATTATCCGGTTTTTCCGAGGTGCTTTATAGTCTTCATAAAAAAGAAACTGTTGATTGGCAATTTGGAGCTAACCACTATTTTGAAAACTTTTCTGAAGATAATTTGGATGCTAATTACAAAAGAGATTATACGCATAATACAATAGGCGGATTTATACAAAATACATCAGATTTTGGTTCAAAAGTTACTTTCGAAGGGGGATTAAGAACAGATTATAATTTAGACTACGGTGCTTTTGTACTTCCAAGGGTTGCTTTTCTTTTTAAAGCTAATAAAAAGCTTACTTCTCGTATTGGTGGAGCCATGGGCTATAAACTCCCAACAATTTTTACAGAGGATGCTGAAAAATTATATTTCAGAGATATTGCTCCGATATCACCAAAACAGATGAATCCTGAAACATCAATAGGTGGAAATTTTGACATTAATTATAAAACAGTATTGTTTGAAAAAATGACATTCTCGATTAACCAGATGTTTTATCTGACCCAACTAAGAAACGCCCTTATTTTAAGAGAAAACAGTCAGCAAAACAATTTTTTTTATGAAAATGCCGATGGTAATATTTTAAGCTCTGGCTTTGAAACCAATGTAAAACTGACCTATGCTGATTTTAAATTATATTTAAACTATGCTTTTATTAATACCGAATTGAAATACGATAATATAAATAATCAGAAACCACTTACGCCAAAACATAATGCCGGTTTTGTGCTTATGTATGAAATAGAGGAAAAATAGTCTGCAGGATACGAATTGTATTATACAGGGTCTCAATTTGATGAACTTTACGATGTCAAACCTGATTATTGGATTATGGGTTTTATGGTAATGAGACATTTTGAAAAACTTTCTGTATTTGTGAATTTCGAGAATTTCACCAATGTAATCCAAACAAATTATGAACCTTTAGTATTACCGGCAACTAATAATCCAACTTTCCCTGACATTTGGGCTCCTTCTGATGGATTTGTATTTAATGGCGGAATAAAAATAAATATATTTTAAGTAACAGTCTCACTTTCTTCAACCTATGTCCGCCGTAGCTTTCTTCGACCTCTGAAGCTTTAGCGAAAGAGCCTTTATACCATTACGCCTTTATGAAAGTAAGCCGCTTTTTTGTATATTGCTAATAAATTATATCACAAGGATTAAGAAGATGAAAAAAATTAAATGAGTGTCGGGAATTGATAACATTTCTTTTTGATTTTCTTCGTTTGCCCCTTGCCCTAAAGGGTGCGAAGAAAATCAATTACTCCCTTTAGGGATGGGGCAAATAATTGATTTTCAAGTACCACTTTATTTTTTATTACAGATATCCGACACTCATAAAAAATTATAATAATATCGTGCCTGCTGACACTAGTAGTCTTTGGTAATGCTCAAAATAAAAATAGTGCCAGCTCTGGTCTGATTGATCCTGCACTTAATGAGAAACAAAATATATTTCTTGATAATCAAGCAGAAGCATTGCTTGATCAGGTAAATAAGGTGTTTTCTAAATATCCTCCTGACTGGCCGGAACCACCTATCAGGCATAGTACAATTTTACTTCTGGATGGTGTATTGCATGATGTATATGCACCCAATAGGTCCCCTGTTCAGAACTTTTTAAAAACCCGCATTAAGAAAGCTATTGAAGAAATTGAATAGACTGAAATAAATGAAGGTGCATGTATATGGAAATTGTATAATCATGGATTTTTAATTCGTGCCAAATCCGTAACAATAGGATTTGATCTTATTAGTGGGAAGACTTTAGGCATTGAGGAATTCTCCATTGCCGATGATGATATGAGAAGGCTTATTAATCAATGTGATGTTCTTTTCGTTAGCCATTACCATGGCGACCATGCAGAAGAATGGATTGCGCAATCTTTCATTGATTTGGGGAAACCGGTGGCAGCTCCTCCCGGGTTATGGAAAGACAAAACAATTTACGCACAGATTACACATCTTAGAAGAGAAGCGCATACCAAACAGATCCTTCCTGTTCAAGGTGGAAAACAGAAATTGGAAGTAGTAGTGTATCCGGGCCATCAAGGGGAAAGTATTGAAAACAATGTAGTTTTAGTCTTCACTCCCGAAAGCCTTTCATTTTCGCAAATGGGTGATCAATCTAATATTGAAGATTTTAAATGGATTGATGAAGTAGGTAATAATCATGTTGTGGATGTCCTTATGCCCAATTGCTGGACAACCGATATTGCCAGGGTGGCAAAAGGCTTCAATCCGGCATTAATTATTACAGGACATGAAAACGAGATGGCACATACTATTGATCATCGTGAACCTTATTGGTTGACTTACCAGAGGCGAGAGGGATCAGACAGGTTTGGGGGAAGTAGTGGGATTGGTTATGATACTCCTTTGATTCTTATGACATGGGGAGAGTCGTATTATTACAAAAGAGAGAGTTTTCAATCCTTCCTTAAGTAAAGATTAATCCAAGTGAAGAAGAAAAATTGTGAATTCTTTATCATTTTATAGGTATGCGGATGTTTATAAATGGAAAATAAAGCCGGGATAAGAGCTGAGCAATGGATGATTGCAGATTAGCCTAAAATGAATATATTGCCAGTCTGTTTATTCGGTTTATTATAATTTCAGGGAAAACTTAATTTCGTTTACTGTTTCTATACAAAACTTAATTTGTATTTTGTAAGACAAAATAATCTTTACAAGAACTACTAAGAAATATGAAAATATCATTTTGTTTAATCCTTCTTTCCATTTTCACAGTTTCCTATTCGAATGAGAAAGCGGACAGCTCAAAAACAAAACTAAAAGCTAACGCAACGGTTAGTCTGAATAGTAATGGAATGTCTGTAATACCTGCTTTTTCATTGGGCAAACCAGCTATTATGGCTGAACTTAACCTAGCTAAGGGCCGGTTCAGCTATGACCCCATACTGGCTTATGGCCTCAATTTGAAACCGTGGGTCATTGATAACTGGTTGCATTATAAAATAATGGTAAAACCGTCTTTTGAATTACGGGCAGGCCTCGACATAAGTGCATACAACAGCGAATATCAGGTAGAGGATGAGCTTATATGGCAAAGTCAGAGATATTATGGCTTTGAAATGACTGCATTATATAAGTTTACTCCAAATAGTACCTTCACATTTGTTTACCTGAATGACAGGGGGCAGGATGAAGGAACAATAAAAGGACATTTTTTGAACATGGTAGGTGAAAAATCTGAAATGTATGTAGGGAAAAACGTTTTTCTTAATGCAAGCGTTCAACTCTTTTATATCAATTATGAGGGTAATAATGACGGATTATTTATATCACCTAAAATTTCATCCATGGTAAGAGATGTTCCATTTTTTATATATTTTCAGGCTGTTCAGCCATTGGTTGTTAACATATCTTCGTCTCTGGGATTCAGATGGAATTTAGGACTGGCATATACTCTTTAATCTTCACTATAGATCGAGCTATGTTATTTTATCAACTGAACTGATGAACTAAAATAATCCTGCCGGATTTAATTTTTAAAAGAATATTATGAAGAATTCAGCTATAATGCGAAACTTGAGAATAGCCGGCATATTGTGTGTTCTGGCTTTGCTGGCACATGGAACAACCTGGGGTCAGACTGGTACAGGGATGATGCCAGGGGTTTGGAAGGCTATTGAAGCCATGCATGCCAATACACTCGAAGTTCCTGTTTACTGGGAACAGATTGAACCAAATCGGCAGGAACGGACAAGCGGTTGATTCACCATCACCGCACACTCAGGCTGCGATGGAAGCCTGCCAGTGAAAAAGCGCTTAAGGTGATAGAATTATATGCACGACCGGACAATCCGCTATTCGTGCCTGAGATTGGCTCCGGTGAGGAATATGCCATTGCCGGTCCAATGATGAAGGAACTTGCAAAATGGGCCTTTGAAGGAAAAATTAAATCAGTAGTGGAGGGAGAAGATCATGCAGCACAAACCATTGACCTCGGTTCCTGGCAAGTCATAGTAAGGTTCGGTGCTGCAAGAAGGAATCAGGTAAAAACCAATGTAAGCCCGATAAGTAAAGCCATGGTGGTGCAATTGGGTGAGAACGAATTCCTGCTGATAGGCACGCTCTGCCACTTTACCTTTAAACCTATGGGAGCCAATGCAGGTAAAGCATGGCAATACCTGAAGGTTGGGGAGGGCAGATATGAGAATGGGATATTCAAACTTTTGCGGATCCTGAATGGAGACGAGACAGATTGGGGAGGACCACATCTGGGTGCTGTCCTGGTTGTGCTGCATGTCACACTGACAACCCGATAAATGAAAGGCAAAGGTCAAAATGCAAATTGAAAATGTTGAAAATAAGGCTGAAGGCGAAAGGCTGTAGGCTGTAGTAAAAAAATTATATTCAACCCTGCCCGGCGAGGTTTTTGACTGCTCTGTTTATAGTCAACGTTATTTAGGCATTGACTTACTGATTACTGATTACTGATTACTGATTACTATTTCTCACCTCTAAGTCTCTAAGTCCCTAAGTCTCTATGTCTTTCTTTCACCTTTTTACCCATTCTTCTTTTCACCTCTACGCCGTTGTGCCTTTGCGCCTTTACATCTGTTAATGTAAGCACTTTTAAAAAAAATATTTTGACATAACATGAATAATGTCGAAATTGGACTTGATTTAGGAAACAGGCAATGTATTCCTCATTTACTATAGCCGGGTTTTAAATTCAAGAGTTTTAATCATGTCTTAATCTGTAAAGTGATTAACTTTACAAGCGCATAAAACTTTCAGGTCTATAGCTGTAACGGTATTTTTAAAATTTAATATCTGCACAATATGAAAAAAGCAATAACCATATTAATCCTTCTGCTAACAATTATAAGCATCCAGGCACAGCCTGGTCGTAAAGGAGGAAAAAATGAATTCCTGCAAATTGGTTTAAAAGCAGGTGGCGCTTACACAAAAATAAACGATTTATCAAAGGTACTGGTGAGTGAATCCTATTATACAGGATATACATTTGAAAATAGAAGTATATGGGGCTTTTCCGGAGGAATCTATCTGAACTACAAATTTGAAGAATCCATTTCTGCTATTTATTCAGAATTATCCTATTCAAGGTTAGGGAATAAATTGCACTATTCCGATATCAATGATTTTTACTATGATTTCATGGTTAAGTATGATTATTTTAACCTTGAACTATGGTACAAAGCTTATCTGTTCAACAGTTTTCATATAGGAGCAGGGCCGAGGATTGGTCTTAATTTAACTCCGGGAAACATTTTTTATACATCAAACGGAGAGGACCTGTTTGGACCGGATATACGTATTCAGCAACAAATGCGCGATGTTTTAAAGGGTCGAACCAATTTTTGTCTGGGAGTAGGTGCAGGATATGAATTTTCATTTGGTTTGTCCATCGATGCCCGATATTATTATGGTATTAGCGATGTAATGGAAACAGAAGTCAATAATTTTCATTTCATCGAGAATAATAATGCGAGCCGCATAATACAAATAACAATTGGGTATGCATTACCCTATAATATGAAATTTTTCTGAGATATATGAATGTATAATCCTGGGTTCAGAGCTTACAAATACTTCATATGAAGCAAGTTATATTTATAATAATATTTTTTCCTTTTGTTTCTGTCTTTAGTCAGTATTCATTGCCGGGAGGTGTTAGGGGAGCCTGTGTCTGGGAAATCACTGAGGGGACGAAAGCTGGAGAGGATCAATGGAAATCGAATTTAAATTTAAAAAGCATTTTAGACACAGGCTTGCTTATAAAAGGAAAGAACAGGACAATAAATAATAATCCGGCACTATTTTTCAGTGAAGGGAGCAATACAATAAACAATACCATAAACCTTGGAAAATTAGAATCTTTTAGTTTTTTTACGGTTTGCCAGGCAAATGACACACTTGCGGAAAGGGTAATTCTCAGTATCGAAAATGATAACTCCGCCGAAATGGTATTAACTAACCAGAGAATGGCAGCGTTGGATGTATATCGTTACGCATCCTATAATGCGAATATGAAACTTAGTCCAAAAATATATTCATATATCCGGAACAAATCACAAAATTCAGACACAATATCGCGAAGACTTAAGTTTGGACGACCACCACGTGGTCAGCAACTGCCAGTATCAGCATATAGTGGTTTAATACCTGAAGTCATTCTTTTTAACAGGTTTATATCACCAAAAGAACGTCAGCAAGTTGAAAGCTACCTTGCCCTGAAATATGGGATTTCATTAAACCAGGAATTACCGGCATCTTATCTGAATAGTCGTGGAGAGATAATTTGGGATGCTGAAATGAATGCATCTTTCAGTCGAAATATAGCAGGTATAGGCAGAGATGATATGTCAGGACTTAACCAGAGAGTATCTGAGAGTACACAAATACCTGGTGTAATGAAAATTGGTGTTTTGAGTGGCTTGAAAAATAATAGCTTTTTAATCTGGGGTGATAATGGAGGTCCGCTCCGTTTTGATGACGAATCGGGAATTCGGAAGCTGAAACGTGAATGGAAAACCTCAAATTACAATTTTAAAAGTGATCTTTTAAATCTTGAAACCAATGAGCTGTCATTAAGTGAAATAGACCCTTTGAATGAAGGTGAGATATACTGGTTGATGGTGGACAATAGCGGAACGGGAAAATATCCATTCAGACAAACCCGGTTTATTCAATCCATGCCCATCTCTTCATCAGAAGGATATATTCGATTCGATTCAGTAATCTTTGATACAGATCAATCTGGTAATGATATATTTACACTTTTTGCTGCTCCTTCATTTTTTGCAAGAAGTATTGTGTTATCACCAAAATGTTCCTCAATAAAATCGGGGGCTATACAAACTGAAATAGCAGGAGGACTTCCTCCCTTCAGGATTATCCTCAAGGGGATCTCTAACAGAAGTTTTCAGGTATCATCGGTAGAAAACAAAAGGGATCATATATTCGAAAACATTAGCCAGGGAACTTATAATATTCTTGTGACTGATGCTGACCAAAAGGTATATACTGAAAATATATTGGTTTCCAATACTCATGTCTGGGAAACCGGCTTAAGTCAAAGCTATAAACTAATTGAGGGGGAATCCCTTATTTTAAATGCTTCGGATGGTATGCCGGCAGTAAATTATCTATACTCATGGACAACTCCTGACGGATCACTTGTGAATAACGAAGAAATATCAATTAAGGAGCCTGGTAATTATCTTTTATCTGTAACAGACGATAATAACTGTTGTTCTATCCTTGAAATTGATATAAGACAAACAGGCAAATCAAATTTTAAAAAAGTTGAGCTTTTCCCAAATCCTGTAAGGGGTTGGTTTATACTGCGTTTGAGTCTTGAACGTGTAGCAGATATTAATGTTGTTATATCCGATATGGATGGAAAGATCTTAAAACAAACACTATTGGAGAATGACAGGTACTACTTGTATAACGATATAATCCGGCAGCCGGGGATATATCTCATTACATTGGTATCAGAATTTGAAAAAAAGAGTCTTAAACTAATTGTACAGTAAAATTAAATGGATAGTAGATGAATTGTATTTCAGAAAATGTAAGCCTGTTCAAATAAGTGTATATGAAAAGTTCTTTTCATATAAAGAGATCAATTTTATTAATAACAACAGTTATTTGCATTCTGTGTTGTCATAGCTGTACACAATCTGATAATTCTGAAAAAGTTTTCCTGATATCACAATCCCCCGGAATCTTAGCTAACAAGGAACCATTAATTCTTAACACAGTAAATCCTGAAATAAAATCAAAAAAGAAAGAAACTACAATCACTGCGCATAATTACAGTATCGTTATTCCCGGACGGGCAATGCAATCAGCAGAATTTGTGCCAGGAGTACAGTACAGTATCGCCATGGATGGTGTATCACTAAGTGTGCCGGCCGGTAGTATAAATCAAACTAAGATATTATCAATTACAGGTTTACTGGCTAAAGATTTACCTCGCATACCAGAGGAAATAACCAATGTAACTAAATATTATTATGCAGGTTACCGTTTTTTACCACATGGAATGCTCTTTGATTCAACTGTCACTATTGCAATGGCTTTCGATAAAAGCTTAATTCCGGAAGGATTTTCAGCAGAAGATATTTATACATATTATTTTGATGAGCATGAAAACAAATGGAAAGCCCTGGAGCGAGATAGCATTAACCATGAATTAAGTTTAATAGTTTCTTGTACTTCTCATTTTACCGACATGATCAATGGGATTATTAAAGTCCCAGAATCTCCGGAAACAGAAGGATTTGTCCCTACAACAATAAAAGACATCAAAGCCGCTGATCCAGCTGAAGGGGTTTCATTAATAGCTGCTCCTGTTGCAAATAGCGAAGGTGATGCTGTATTGACATATCCCATTAAGATACCTGATGGACGTTCTGGTTTGCAACCTCAACTAGAGCTTCAGTATAATAGC
>Ga0307377_10002364_pt1 | contig 22310 bp, 18 predicted proteins | sample TR3MG_FD_202535 | JGI IMG/M metagenome (GOLD analysis project Ga0307377, IMG submission 202535) | Soil microbial communities from Risofladan, Vaasa, Finland - TR-3 | ecosystem: Environmental > Terrestrial > Soil > Coastal area > Acid sulfate soil | place: Finland: Risofladan, Vaasa | collected...
AGAAAATTGCGCCACATCTTAATGAACCGCTGTATACGAGACCCGTACGTACAGTGGTGTGAGAGGCTCTCCCCGTCAGCTTCGCTGGCGGGGCAGTCTACTCGATTGTAGCCAGTTTTTTATTTCTTTTAATCGTTTATTTATCTGTCCACTCTGGCGATTTACAACTACCACCAATTATTTTCCAAGTCTTCGTTTGTTTGACGTAAACAAATCTGAAATCAGGTATATATCCATTTGTTCCACCGCAAGCAAGAGAATAATTTGCTTCTCGAAAATGAAGTCCATTTTTAAAGAAAATTCCTCTTTTTACTTTTAATGCCAAATCCCCGAAGTTTATATCAATCGTATCATTTGAAATCTGTTTATGAGTAACTCTATATAACTTTAATGACTTGCCGTGCTTATAGGCGTAGTCAAATAATTCATCTGCTGAAAGAAATTTATTAACACTATTATGGTCAAAATTATTTTTAATCCTTTCAGTCTGTTCGTTTGGCTCAATGAATTTCCATCCACTCGATAATTGCAAATCAATCTGGCTGTTTAAGGCTTTTATATAAATACTATCCAATGTCTGTTTGTCAATCTGCTCTTGATTCTTTGGAGTTGTTTTAAGCAACAAACTAATCTGTTTGAAATACTTTATTTTAGGGTAAATCAAAACAATTCCATTACCGTTTCCATAAATATTTTTTTGCTCTTCACTTTTTAAAACTTCAATTTTCTCAATCCATTTTGGATTTATTGATTCTGGTACAGTATCTAAAAAATATTCAGTTTCGTTCATCTTGATTATAAACTTGGGCAAAGAATCCTGTGACACACTGGTATTTCGAATAGAAAAACCATCCAAAGCCTGTCCGAAAGTAAAAAATGAAATCGAAAAAATCAGTATCGTAAATATATATCTCATTCGCAGTGGTTTTTCTAAAATTGGCTACAACGTTTGACAATATGAAACGGTTGGGTTTTCGGAGCGTGTCTTTATCCACCGAGGAAAAAGCTGATGCGAGAACAAAATGCTCGCAAACCACTGAACCCCAACTGTTTTATATTGTGTGTTAGCGGATGCCGTTTCTCCTCTCACTTATCATTTGTGTATATCAACTTAATATTCTTTGCACAGTCGCCTTGTTGATTTGTCCCTGTCTCGAACGATACAAGTTGTCCATCTTGTAAATTCTTCCAGTCTAACCAACTAGAGCAGTCAATAAAGTCGTAACGATTTGCATAAATTCTATCATTATCTGTTTCAATGAACACAAAATTTGCATCAGCCTTGCCTTTGGTAACATTCCCAATTTTCTTGTCTCCGCCTATTTCAAAGTCAAGCATATGATTAAAACTGTCATCATCAAATTTGTCTGCATACTTCATAATAGTTCTGTGACACAAATGAGTTAAGGCAATTTGCTTTTCATATCTTGAAATGAGTGTCTTTACAATCTCTTTGTTCTTATCAATTTCTGTTGTTGGTATTGTATTAATAAAGCTGTATAAGCAGTCAACAAAGTTTTTAAGAACCTTATAGTCAATAATATTCTTTTCTACACATTCCTCAAAAGTTTCAAATGCCTTTTTGTAATGATTAATTGCATTTTCAATATCTGTTTCAACTCTTAGTAAACTTTGTCCAGTATTTGAATACAAACTAATAAGTTCCGTATATGCAACTCTTGTGTTTTTAGGGTCTAAGTCTTTATTTGAAAGAAGATTTCTTAATATTTGAATTGCCTTGTTGAAGTCTCTATTATGATTGTAACATCTTGCAAAAAGGAAAGATGTGTAGGGGTGATTTGGATTTTGGTCGTAAACTCTTTGAGCATAAATTAATGCTTGGTCACTGTCTTCAAGACTAAACAGTAAAAATTGTGCATAATAAAAAAGTAATCTTAAATTGTTTGGTGCAATTTCTAATCCCATTTGATAATCTTCTTCAGCACTCAAAATGTCACCTTGAGTAGCTTTGACAAAAGCACTTACACGATATACTTCGGAATAATTGGCATCAATATTTTTCGCTTCATTTATTTTTTGTAATGCTTTCTCAAAATTTCCAACCTTAGAGTAGCTTAATGCTTCGGATAAGAATTTAGCTGATATTTTTTGATTTGCTGTTTCAAATGAAAGGGCATTAATTGAAAACTCGTTGTAACGACTATATTTCTTGATATCTTTTAATCCTTCTTCAAGTGCTTTGTATTTTTTCGTCAATGACTTTACATATTCAGGTTCAATTTGATAGTTTTTGGATAAAAAGTCCTTAGCAAAATCAGATATGTAGTAATATACTTCTTCTAAATTGTTTGCATCCTTTATTTCTCTGTTAACCAGAGTTGTTCTAAAAAGCTCTATCAGATACTTGCGAACTTCTAAAGGTTGGAAGTTCGAAAGGTATATGATTTCACCAGTTGTCAACTTTCTTCTTGATGCTCTAATTGTTTTTAGAATTGCAATTGCTCCATCGCTTAACTTTTCATAAACATTTGTTAGGCAGAAATTTAACAAATCGTCTTTGTTTGCCAATACTTCTGCTGGAGAAATTCCCATTTCTACAGTATTTACAAACCATTTTAATGCAAGTGGATTAAAATATAGCTTTTCAGAAATATCTACTAATGTCTTAGGTGGAAGCTTCATTAGTGTGTCACTGTTTCTAATTCTCGCAATTTCTCGAATTAATTTTGATGATTCATTTTCAGTAAGTCCGCTTAATTTTCTTGGAAATTCTAACTCTCCTAATCCAATTCTAGAAGTAATTAGAATATTGCATTTTACTTGTGCTTTCCTTATAAAATCCCTTACTTCTTCATTGTGAATGGTTTCTAAGTTGTCAATTATTATTAGTGTTTTGAATAAGTCTAAATATTCTAAAATTGAGGTGAGTTTATTATCTTCAACTTTTGCGTCTAAAGTGTCTGAAATAACATTAATCAACCCTGTATAATCAGTTATTGTGGTATATATTTCTTCAATACCCTTTGCGGTCAACATTGTTGTTTTTGCAGTAGTCCAGATAATTAGTTCAAAAGGACATTTTTCATTTAAGTCGACAATATCATAAGCTACCTTCAAAGCAAGTGCGGTTTTCCCAATTCCTCCATCACCAAGAACTGTAACAACCTTATTAGTAAAAATTAATTGTTTTACATCATCAACATCTTTTACTCTACCAATAAAACCTGTTTCATCAAAGTCTGGAACTGGTAAATTATGAATAACTCTGTTTGTTTGACTGCTAAAAGATGAAGTCGGAAATTTTAGGGTTAACACATATGAAGGGTCTTTTTCAATTAGGTTTCTTGTTTCAATTGTTGCCTTCCATTCAATTGGGTCATTTGTCTTAAGCTTTGTAATAAAATCATAAACAATTGCAAAATCACCACCTAAAAGAGGTCGAGTGTGCATTACTCGATTACGAACTGGAATTATCGAAACTAAGTCATTGAAAATCGAATTTATATAATCATTCGTTGGCTTAGTTAAAAAAACATTATTCTTTTTAAGAATAACAAATGTGTCTCCGAAATCTAAAAAATCAACAATATCCTCTAAGTTTTTTTTGTAGTCAACGCCAGGATTTTCTTTGTTAAATCTGTCAGCCACTTTTAACTGAAGGTCGTTGTCGTTGAAAAAATATATGTCTTCGTGGAAAGGTGCAATGTGTTTTTTAATTACGTTTTTTAGGTCTATTTCAACACCATAAATAAAGGCCGCAAGGGTCAGTCGAACTTCTGTTATTTTTGCCATTTAATTTGTCTTTTGTTATGTCTCATTATATGCAGTATGGTTGTTTACGGTTTTCGCTAACGGATTGCGGTATGAGGTCGTGGCGGATTACGGGGCGAATACTTATCAATGTACACCAAATTTAAAGGCGAGTGATACCCTTTGCAACAGGAAAGCCCCGCCATGCCTTATGACCGCTTGTTGTGGCATGGGTTTTACTTTTGTAAATTAAATGTAAATAAGTTTTTTGTTTGGTCAATCGAAAACGAAATGTATCCTATTTACTGGAAAAGCTCTTTGTTTTCATGACAAGGAGCTTTGGAGTTTTGATTTTATCTGTTGTCATTTTACGGAATAATGCACTTTAGCTGTTTTGGCAAATTAAGTTGGCCTTGAGCGTTGGCTTATTTGCCGAAAGTGCTAAAGTTTTTAGGAATGCTCAAACTTAGTCTTTTCTCTTTTTTTGGCTTTCCAGTCAATTGTCAGCTATCCAATTACTCCTTTTTACCTCTTAATAAATCGATCCGAGTCAATTGAATTACTCCTGATAATCCGAGGTTATTACACCTTTTTTTCCATGCTTCGCCTGGTCAGTCCCATTATCAGAATAACCTATAACTCAATCAAGTTGAAACACTTTTTGCCATTCTACTAAGCATCAAATGAATCGCATTAAATATAGGTATTCGCACGAATAAATCAGATTATCAAAGAACTCATTATGCAATTTAGAATCGTTATTGGTTTTGTGTCCTTTTTGAGTAACTCTTAGAAATCATGGAAATCAGATCAATCCGTTAACATTACCGAAAAGGAATCACGATACAAGAATGCCTTTTTCTTCGCTCGCAACCTTTGCCACAACGTTTGCTGCTAAAAACCGTTGGGGAGTTCGAAGCAGCATCTCTGTCCCACGTTAAAATAAATGCAATATACTAAAATAAATATTATCTAACCATCTGCCCCAATGGTTTTTAGCAGCTGTTACCTGCAGTTTTTTATTCTTTCATTTTAGTCAGAGTTACAACTAAAGCACCCATAGATAAAGCACCTAAAATTGCTTCAATGGAAATTATAAACCTAGCTAAACCATATGTTGGATATATATCACTATAGCCCAGTGTTACAAATGTGACTACACTGCAATAAATACTATGTAAGACTATTTCAAAACTGTTTAGCGTTATTAGTAATTTGTCGGGTATTATTTGATGAGAAATCAATGATAATAAAAGACCAAAAAATAAGATAATAATTGAAGAAAACAGTATAATTCTTTTAGGTTCTTTTCCATACCCCCAGAAATATTTATCAATCATCCAACTTGCTTTATTGAAAAATCCAGCTGCATTGCTCCTTTTATAATCTAATTCTAGTATTTTGAATTTGTTAGCCTCTTTATAGTTACCAGTCTCATTGTTCGCTTTATAAAGTGCTCTATATGTTCTATCGAATTTTGTTGAGTGCTTTAAGTTTGAATGGTAAACATCGAAGCCTTCAGGTTCAGTGTTCTCGAAAACGGGTATAAATTGGCCACCCCAAATTCGAAAGTTTTTTGTTGAAGAGTCTTTAATTCTACCAGAAGTATTTGAGTTAATAAAATCCCAATTACTAATATCTGAGTTTTCTACATATAAATTTCTAACACTAGAGTTATCAAATGTAATAAAAAACACTTTCAAGTGACTGCAAATCAAATTGTCAACAGTGCTAAAAATAAATTCAATTGATTTGTTGTTGTTTATTTCATCACTTAATTTTAAACCATTTAAATTAACAAACTCAATTTTTTTTGGTCTTAATATTTGGCCTAACCCATTTTTAAGAGGTTCTATTCCTCCCATTTTAAGTAGTTTTAAATCGAAATTGTAATAAACTTGCTCTTGGACAGATGCTTGGTGTAATCTTTCCACATTAATTTCTATATTTTCAATATTATTACTTTCGCACCAATCAAAATAACTTATAAATTCCCCCTTATATTCGTATGTGATATTCTGTGCATTATAAATTTTGTTTTTATCATAACTATACCAGACTTGATGCTTTGATTTTCCCTTATATGTTACTAATACTAGATGAAACTTTAAATCATTTTTGCCTTCTGTATATTTATTTCTAATAAAGGATGATATATAACCGTCCATTAGAATTTCATCCGTTAATGAATAGGCTTGCATCCATTCCGTAAACTTATTAAATCTTCTTTTAAAATTATCAAGTATGCGTGGATAGTCATGTTTCTTTCTCCATTCATCAAAAACATATTGAGGTAATAGCCATAAATCTTCTGCGGTTAATTCAGGTATGTCGATTACTTTAGCAAGTAATTTATCTTCTGAGATACTATAGTCCTCTTTGTAAATTTCGTTGACAATGCTCATGATTTCTGGTTGTTTGTCATAAAATTGCAGGTAACGTTGACAATAAACGTAGGCGCGCTGTTTCAAGTTGTTTTACAGTTTATTAATTGCATTAAAGTTAAAAATATTTCGCCTTTTGCAAACTGTTTTAGCGCTTACATTTATTGTGGGTTGTGTGTTGTTATTTCTTTATCCTCTTTTTTCAATCTCTTATATTTATCATATCCCCATAATACAAAATAAGTAATTAGTGAAAATATCCCTGAGATAAACAATCCTGTAAACACAGTAAAATTTCTTCCGACATCGTTTATCAATCTATCCATTGTAGCTTCATACAAAACGGCAGCTTCTTTTTCCGAATAAAGACCTTCATTGTTAAGTTCATATTTTTCTAAGTCCTTTTTGATTTTAATTTCAGTAGATGCAGCACTACCAACAATCAAAGTATAAATTATTAGAAATTGACTAAAACTTATCCAAAATTTTCTAAATGTCGATTTAAAAGTCCATTTATAAGTTGCGATAATTAAAACCAATAGCAATCCACTAATTAATGGGGGATAACATAAAAAACTAGGTAATTCAATCATTTTTCTTCTGTTAAGTCTTCAATCTGATTTGGATATTCTGATAAGAACAAGTCCATATTATTTTCAGCCATTATCTTCATTGATTCAGAACTAATCGCAGAACCACCGCCAGTCGCATTTGGTCTTATGTCAAACGCAATATCAATTATATATTTGTCAGCTTTCAAATTCTTGCACTTAGTTTTTAACCATTCTTCCAATTCGTCAATTTGAGTTGGTAAATCCCAGTAATCATTGCATAACCAAGCAATTGATTCTGCTGTTTCTTGTTTATAAATACTTATTGGCATATGTAGAGGTTTTCCATAATAACACACAACGTTGGCGGTATGAAATGTTGGGGAGTTCGTGGCTCCGAATCTATCAACCGACAGAAACCTTGCCAGCGAGCGATGCGCTTGGCATACCAATAAAACCCCAATATTTTATGACCGCGTGTTGTGCCCAGTAATTTTATTTTTGTTCGTCAAGATACTCAACTCTTTCAATAAGTTGGGTAGAATAATTGTAAATATCATCTAAAGAAGCAATCTCAAATCTGGTCTCTTTGTTTTCATTATCAAGCAATCCAAGATACTTTTTCTTTTGGCTATTGAACCATAAACGGCAGATTGTTTTTCTACTACTATCATCAAGTGTAACGCTAAAATAATTCAATGAATCTTTATAGTCAATCCTTTCGGCTGGAATTTTTATCCTTAAAATGCTTTTAACAATATAAAATCCATTCAACTCCTCCTCAGTTGTAATTATCTTATTTTCCTCTTCATCAGTGGTGGTTGAATTCTCAACAGATGCTTCTGGAGTAGCTTGCTTTGTTTGATTAATTGCACTCATCAATCTATCACTAACTATATCCGTGAAGGTTTGGTCAACTGTGCGTTTTACAATGTCTGTAAATTGCAGTATAACTTTCTCGCTTGCATTACCTTCATAAACACGTTTAATGAAATATTTTACAAATTCAGGAGTTGGATTTGATAATTCTGACGTTAATACGCTCCTTATTGCATTTGAGTATTTTAATTCACTTGCAGTATTAAGAATGGAGCCAATGTCAAATCCGCTTTTATGAAACTTAGCTAATTCTTTAATTTGCTGTTCCTTCATATTGGTAATATCAAAACTCAAAAATGGTTTTTCGTCCATTTTATTGGCAGCATCAAGGTCTGTATAGAAATTATATTGAATGCCATTTGTAAGAACAGCAAATCGAGCTTTAGTTAAATGAAAATATTTATGTGTTTGAGTGTAGTGTTTTTCAACATTTTCTATATGATGTTTGCACTCAATTATCAAAATAGGTTGGCCATCCTTTAAGATAGCATAATCAACTTTTTCAACATTTTTTGCCCCGAAATCAGTAACAAATTCAGGTGCTACTTCGGTTGGATTAAATAAATCATAGCCTAAAATCTGAATGAATGGCATAACAAACGCATTTTTTGTAGCTTCTTCGGTCTTAACTTGGTCTTTAAGTTTCGAGATTTTATCACCGAGTTGTTTAATCTGTTCTTTGAAATCCATAGTTAATATTTTAAAGTTAATATTATAAAAGTAACGTAATCATTGGGCTTAACGATTTAATATTATTGGGCACAACTCGTTTATAGGTCTGACAAAATCATCCTTATCCACCCATTTTGGGGTGGATAGGTCTGACGGGCGTCATCCTTTATATCAAAGCTACCTATTTTTTTACAAATCATCAAATGGTGACTTTATTTTTTTTAAACTCTGAGTGCTCACGTGGGTATAAATTTCTGTTGTTTTGCTGCTTTTGTGTCCCAGCAGCTCCTGAATGAAGCGCAAATCGGTGCCGCTTTCCAGCAGGTGCGTAGCATACGAGTGGCGCAGCCAGTGCAGCGTTACTGGTTTCGAAAGCTTTGCCTTTGTCAAGGCCTGCTTCAACACACTTTGCAAACTTTTTTCACTGTATTGTTCGCCTAAATTCTGCCCTTCAAATAGCCAAACCTGAGGTCGGTAGGCCTTGTAGTACTCCCTTAGCAGCGCCAGCATCTTCTCCGAAATGGGCACTATCCTATCCTTGTTCCCCTTGGCATTTAGAATGGTCACTATCCCCCGCTTGCTGTCAACGTGCATCGGCTTCAGGTTTAGCAGCTCGCTTCGCCTGAGCCCACAGGCGTATACCAGGCTAAGCATAGTTCGGTGCTTGAGGTTGGTGTGGGCCTCCAGTATGCGCTTTACCTCCTCCTTGCTCAGCACGTTGGGTAGCTTGTGCTCGCGGCGTGGCCGCTCCACCATCTCCACGTTAAACTGGCTGCCATAAAACGTTTTAAAGTATAGCTTTACCGCATTTATAACCTGGTTTTGGAATGCAAAGCTGTAGCTGTTGGCCAGGATGTAATCGTGGTTAAAGCGCTCCAGGTCGGCGTTGGTTATCGCATCGGTTGGCTTGGCTATCCACTGCAGAAACTGCCTGAGCGCATGTTCGTAGGTTTGAATGGTTCGTGGACTGTAGCGGCGCTGCTCAAGGTAGCGCGTAAAGTCGTTGAGCGTGGCTGCTATTTCAGGGGTTGGTTGGCCCAACGGTGGCTTCATCTCCAAAGGGAGTCGGCTCTCACCCTTTTGCAGCTGGGCTAGGCCAAGTGTTAGCTCCTTCAGCTGCTCGTAGGCTTCGCTGGTTAGAGGGATGTGCCAGCTCCGGAGCGATTGGCTCCAGCGGGCATCCTTCACCTGCTTCACCTTTTCTATGAGGGCCGCATCGTAGGCAAATTCCAGCGCCAGCCGGGGCATATTCTGGTGCACGATTCGATGGGTTACAATGGTTTGCATCTTTTGGTGAATATGTTTTACATTCAGCTGTTGCAAGCGAAAGATTAGCGTTTGAAAGGAAAACAATATAATTTATGGAAAGAAGGCAATTGCAGAGGCTAAGTTAAGTAAATCTCGTGAATGCACCGAGCTGTCTTCTCCTGGATAAAGTTCAATTGTCATAATCATTCCACCCCAACCCCTTGGCTGGCGTGTCCCTTGCAAGTTTTAACACCTTCTTAGCCAAGGTTTGGGCCTTCTTAGGAAAGGTTTGGTCGTTTTTAGCGAAGGTTCGGGTGTTCTTAGCGATGGTTTAGGCGATTTTAGCGAAGGTTCGGGTGTTCTTAGCAATGGTTTACCCCTTCTTAGCAAGTTTTACCCGCCCTAGCAAAGGGGTTCAGCGGGTTGCTAAAAAAAACGCCACCGCAAAAGGGTGGCGCTGGATGCTACCGAGCCTGAACTACTGCTCCGTGGTGTTCTCCTTGTTCGATTTTGAATGTTTACGGATATACTTGCTCACGTAGCCGCGCTGCCGCTCGTCGTTGCGCCAGAATATATACTGGCCCACGCGGCGTATTTCTTCCATGGCCTGCTTGAGGTAGGTGTAGGCCTTGTCGCGGGTTACCCGCAGCTGGCTGTCGTTCATGCGCTCGCCGTTGCTGCGCGCCAGCAGGTCGGCCATCTCCTCGGCCAGGGTTTCGGCGGTGGTGAGCTGGGCCAAATCTAAGCCAACGGCCTCGAGCGGGGCGGGGTTGGCCTTTCCCAGCACGGCAAGGTCGGCCAAATCCTGCACCATGTCGGCATGGCCGGCGCCTTCGGCAATACGGCGGGCATGGGCGAGCAGGTCGGGGGCGTTACGGTAGGCGAAGAGGAAGTGGTGCACCAGCTCGTCGCGCAGTGCGTAGGCCTCGGGTGAGCGGGTAGCCCACTCGCGCTGTGCCTCCTCGCGGCTTTGGTACTGCTGCTGCCACAGCGACTGGGCGTAGCGGCAGGCACCCGTCCGAGCCGGAAGGCTATCTACCAGCGTCCAGTCGAGCCCGGCTGCCACCAGCTGCGCCTTGTCGGGTTGGCACCACACGTTTAAATCTTCCGCCTCCTGCAGCATGGCTGCAATGGGAATGGCTGGACTAGCTGCATCGGCTATTGCCTCAATCGTCGCAGCATTTAAATCAAAATCTTCTTTTGACATAGTTGAAACGTTTTAAAGGTTAGAAAATGAAGTTATTCACTGAAAAAAAACCATCTCATTCTTACAAATGCAGCAAGCTGCGTGCGGCGAACTACAGGCTGCGTATCAAAGGCTTACCCAAGTTACGGCATACTTTTTAAACAATTGCAAATTTTTTTGAAAAAAGTTGAACGTTTTTCTGAAAGGGTTGTGGGGATTGGGGTATGCAGGAGCTAAGTGGTGTAAGGAGGTAGATAACGCGGTTGGTAGCATAGTTCGAATTACCATTCGAACCTTCGCCATTGAAAGTCATAGCACACGGTTTCAACCGTGGGTAATTAAATACCGGTGGAATGCCTGAACCGTTTCAACGGTTTATAGAGCTTGCGGACCATTGTTGGCAGTACAGCCTAGGTCGCGAAAAAGCGCGAGGCTCCGTAGGAGCCAAACGTTGGTAGAGCTTATAAGGAGAGGCGTTGGCGCTCCGTTGGTGCGCAACTTATTTCTTCTGTTCTTTTTTCTTGATAAAAAAGAACGAAAAAATCAAGCCTTGGCTGCTCGCCGACCCTTTACGGCCTCGCGAGCTAAAACGGCAATACTCGCTTCGCTCAAACAGCCGCCGTTTTTGCGCTCCCTTCGGCCTAAGGGTCCCCGGCTGCGCAGCCTAGGGCGCTCGCTTGAACACGGCGGCTTCCGAATGACTCAGGATAGGCGCTTCTCCATTTTTCTTTTTTCATACGCCACCTTCGCCGTAGGCGATGAAATTTTGTAGAAAAGAGTAGCTATCCTTGTTGCTAATACTCCGTAGGAGTTTAACCTTTTAATGATGGTGCATAGCGCTCGCCTTCGGACTATCGCCATAGAATGGCATAGCCCACGGTTTCAACCGTGGCTATAAATTACCGTTGGAAAGCCCAAACCGTTTCAATGGTTTATTGAGTTCGCAGACCCTTATTGGCTCCGCAGCCTAGGGCGCGGAAAAGCTCTCGGCACCGTGGGAGCCAAACGTTGGTAGCGTTTGGAAGGAGAGGCGTTGGCGCTCCGTAGGTGCGCAACAATTTTCTTTGTCGGTGATTTGGGTAGCATAGTTGCGCACCTACGGCGCGCTGGCTCTATATGGATTACTTTTCCTACCAACGTTAGGCCTCTACGAGGCCGTATTCAGGAAGAACCTACCGGTTATACCCAAATTCAATTTTGCCGTTGAAAAGCGCTCCCTTCGGCCTAAGGTCCCCGGCTCCGCAGCCTAGGGCGCTCCAACTGGCAGTTTCAATTTCCTAATTTCTAATTTCTATTTTCAATCTCCCTTTTTTTACTTTCCACTTTCCACTTTGGCTACGCCGAACTCCCTTCGGTCGGTTCCACTTTCTACTTTCTACTTTCTACTTTCTACTTTCTACTTTCTACTTTCTACTTTCTATTTTCCACTTTGGCTACGCCGAACTCCCTTCGGTCGGTTCCACTTTCCACTTTCTACTTTCCACTTTGGCTACGCCGAACTCCCTTCGGTCGGTTCCACTTTCTACTTTCTACTTTCTACTTTCTACTTTCTACTTTCTATTTTCTATTTCTTCCTTTTAACTTTTAACTTTTAACTTTTAACTTCTCACTTCTCACTTCTCACTTCTCACTTCTCACTTTTCACTTCTCACCATTTAACACTTCTTAACCATATCCATCCGACATTGTAGCATCTAATTTGTTTTCCACTATAATATTAACTTAAATATAGAACTATGAGAAAGATAATGAATGCTGTAAGCAAGAGTTTCTTGTTGATGGCTGTCTTGCTGGTTACAGCACTTAATGGATTTGGTCAAAACATGCACAAAATGGCCATGAAATCAGAAGTTCAAAAGGCTGTTTGCATTCTCTACCCTACTGCAGGAAATAATGTTAGTGGTGTAATTACATTTACACAAACACCCGACGGAATTCTGGTTTCGGGCGACGTTAAAGGCTTAACCCCCGGGAAGCATGGATTTCATATTCATGAATGCGGCGATTGCACTGCTGCCGACGGCACATCGGCTGGCGGGCATTTTAATCCAACCCATATGCCCCACGGTGCTCCTACGGATGCAAAGCGCCACGTAGGCGATATGGGCAATATTGTTGCCGATGCCTCAGGTAAAGCACATGTGGAATATGTCGATAAGGTTATTCAGCTGAATGGACCTCTCTCTATTCTTGGTCGTGGAATTATTGTTCACCAAGGTGCCGATGACTTCGTAACCCAACCAACGGGAAATGCAGGCTCTCGGGTAGCCTGTGGCGTGATTGGTGTGGCAAAAAAGTAATTTGGAAATAGCCGCCTTGTCCTAGAGCAAGGCTACGGTTTATGCATTTCGCACAGCTTGTAAATGGGTCTGACAATCGTTAGACCCATTTACATTATGATTAACTCTCTTGTGCAGAGTGGTTGTCTCGTCCCTTGTAAAGTTAGGCTTTGCAAAAAATACCCTAGTTGGCATTTCCGCTGCTGGCAGATACCTACCGCTCAACCTTTGTTGACTGGCTTGGTAACTAGTCACTCTTCACTTTTTTTACTTAACAACGTAGTCGATTCCCAGCTGCTCTTTAATAAAGATGGCAATTTCAATGGCTCGGTCGTAGTCGGTGTTAATTAACCGCACCACCCTGGTGTCGGTGTAGAAAAACATGTCGAACGACTTAAAGGTAGAGGTTACCGGCAGCACCGCATTAAAGCGGCTTACGCTTCGTTTGGTGGTGATTTTAATAAGGAGCCCCTTGCAGCCGGTTGGAATTTTCACCCGTTTGGTGGACGTCACCATCCCAAACATGCGCGATTCCAGCAGCACCTCCTTGGGCTCGTCTACAACGGTAATGGTTGAACTTGTGGAGACAATAATTAGCCCAATTCCGGTAAGCATAAAGGCTATGCTGAAGTAGCCATAGGGTTCTTCGCTTGCCGAGGTGAATAGCACTAAGCAAAGAAGGATTACGGCAACACAAATAAATAGGTATCCGGTTGCAATTAGCCCGGGAGAGAAGAGATTATAGGTATAACTTTTCGATTGGGTGTTACTATCAGTTGCTTGCATCACGCTTTGGGGTAATTTGAAGTTGCTTCATCCTTTTACTGGATTTCAATCTGCTGGTTGTTTTATAAAGGAATGTAGATGGCTACGCCCTAGGGTGAAACTGCATAATGGTTTCGCGGAGGTAGGTGTTGTCGAGGTGGGTGTATATTTCGGTGGTGAGGATGGACTCGTGGCCCAGCATCTCCTGCACCGCGCGGAGGTCGGCGCCACCCTCCACAAGGTGTGTGGCAAAGCTGTGGCGGAAGGTGTGTGGGCTTATGGTTTTCTTGATCCCAGCCTTTTCGGCCAGCTTCTTTGTGATGGTAAAAATCATGACGCGCGAGAGCTTCTTTCCGCTGCGGTTCAGAAACAGGATATCCTTGCTGCCAACGTCGGGGTCTTTTTGGTTGCGGTCGGGGAGGTAGTATCCAATCTCGGTAATGGCTCTCTTGCTTATGGGAACTAGCCGCTCCTTGTTGCCCTTGCCCGTAACCTTAATATATTCGTCGTTGAAGTGGAGATCGGAGAGTTTTATGCCCACCAGCTCCGAAACGCGCAAGCCACAGCTGTAGAGGGTCTCCAGCATGGCCTTGTTCCTATGTCCGTCGGGTTTGCTCAGGTCTATGCAGCCAATAATGGCATCAATCTCCTCCACGCTAAGCACCGTGGGAAGTTTCCGACCCACCTTTGGTCCCTGAAGCAGCTCGGTGGGGTCGTTCTCAATGGATTCCTCCAGCTGCAGGTAGCGAAAAAAACCCTTGATGCCCGAAAGCACGCGGGCTTGGCTTCGCTTATTGAGGCCGCTCTCCTCTATGTGCGTTAGAAATTGCTCCACATCCTGCTGGTTGATTTTTGTGGGTACCTGTTTTCCAAGAGTCTGAGCACAAAAATGCCACAGCTTTGCCATGTCGGTAGCGTAGGCCGAAATGGAGTTTTCAGAAAGTCCTTTCTCAAGGCGAAGAAAGCTGCTAAAGCCTTTAATTGCATCGTTCCAATTCATTGCCTTGCTGTTGTGTTAAATTTTTTTTAGCTGGTGGATGGCTGGTTTTTTTTTGGTTACTTTGCATCAAATTGGCCAAATGTAGCTCGTTTTTCTTCATCTTCTCCAAAAAACATTAAAATACAAAACATATAAACTATGGTAAAACGTACAAAGATTGTTGCAACAATTAGTGACAGACGCTGTGAAGTTGATTTTCTGGAACGGTTGTATAAGGAGGGTGTAAATGTAGTGAGGCTCAACACCGCCCACCAGTCTCCTTCCGAATCCGTTAAGCTAATTGAAAATGTCCGGAAAGTCTCGGACAAAATTGCCATTCTTGTCGATACCAAAGGTCCTGAAATTCGCACTACATCCATGGCCGGCGACGCTGGCTTTGAAGTGGCTACAGGCGATACCGTTATTGTAAAGGGCGATCCCACCGGTGTTTCGTCGCGCAGCTGCCTGTGTTTGTCGTATGCCAATATTGCCAAGGACATTAAAGCAGGTACGCTTCTGCTTATAGACGATGGCGATATTGCGCTGGAGGTAAAGCAGGTGAAAAATGACGAGCTGGTGTGTGAGGTGAAAAACCACGGCACCATTAAGGGTCACAAGAGCGTAAATATTCCAAGCGTATCCATCAACCTGCCCTCGCTTTCGGAGAAGGATATCGATTTTGTGCACTTTGCAGTGGATATGAAGATTGACTTCATTGCCCACTCCTTTGTCCGCCGCAAGGAGGATCTGATGGCAATTCAAGCCATTCTCGATGAAAGGAAGAGCCCCATTAAGCTCATTGCCAAGATTGAAAACCGCGAAGGCGTAGATAACATCGACGAAATACTCGACTATGCCTACGGTATTATGGTTGCCCGAGGTGATTTGGGCATTGAAATTCCGGCCGAGCAAATTCCGGTGGTGCAGCGTCAGCTCATTCGAAAGTGCATTTTGAGTAAGAAACCGGTAATTATTGCTACCCAAATGCTCCACACCATGATCGAAAACCCACGCCCCACCCGTGCCGAGGTGAGCGACGTAGCCAACGCTATATACCAGCGCACCGACGCTGTTATGCTTAGCGGCGAGACAGCCTACGGGGAGTATCCCGAGGAGGCGGTAAAGGTTATGACCAGTATTGCCAATGAAATAGAATCGCATCAGGAACCCGATGTGGAGATCAACTTTATTAGGGTTAATAACGAGATTACTGCCATCCTTGCAAAATCGGCGGTTCGTGCCACCATTCAGCTTCCCATTAAGGCCGTGATTGTTGATACTCTTTCAGGTAGAACAGGCCGTTATATCTCCGGATTCAGGGGGTTGGTGCCGGTGTATGCCATGTGCTACAAGGAATACGTTATGCGTCAGCTGGCACTATCGTATGGTGTTGAGGCAATGTATTTGGAACCTCGTTTTACTCACAAGCATGAATTTGTGCACGAAGCCATGCAAATGCTGCTCGACCAGCACAAGCTCGAGCTCAACGACATGGTGGTAGTTATTGGTGGAAGCTTTGGCCCAAGCAATGGAGCTACGTTCATGGAAATAAGTAAGGTGTCTAACATGCTTCATCTAGGTAAGGTGTAAGGATTTAGTACGATGCTCAACGCTGGAGTGTCGTTCACAAACTTTTCGGAATAGGTTGACGTTTTCCTTCATATATTTACGGTGAATATGTCAACCAAATATTCTTCTCATGGGAGTTCCAATTCTGAACGTTATTTTGGGTGGAATGATGAGCATGATGCTCCACCCGGTGCACGTATCAGTTACCACTATCGACGTAAAGGCTGATAGTGCGAAAGTTTACGTTCAAGTGAAGCTCTTTACCAACGATATCCAGCTAGTGGTGAACAACACCTGTGCTGCCAACTTGCAGCTTGGTACCAAGGAGGAGGCTCCCAATGCTGATACCCTTATGGTGCAGTACCTCACCAATCGTCTTTTTATTGAAATTAACAAGAAACCTATTACCTTGCGGTTTGTTGATCGGAGAATGAATGAGGAGTCGGTATGGGTTATACTTGAAGGTGATTTGGATACCCCAAAACACGGAAAGTTTGTTCTTAACTCAGCTGCAGTGGAGAATACCATGCTGCTCGACCTCTTTGAAGATCAAAGTAACCTACTTATTTTTGGCCAGGGTAATGGCACGGAAAAGGGTTACATGATGAACATTGGCAACGTTAAGCAGACGATTGAGTTGTAACCGATGAAGAATATTTTACTCTTCTACCTATTATGCCTTTTGCCGCTGGTTGGCTTTGCTACTCATAATAGAGCTGGAGAAATTACTTACCGTCAAATTTCCGGGCTTACCTACGAAATAACGGTGGTTACCTACACGAGCTCACTTCCGGGAGCTGCCGATCGGCCAACGCTCCGTGTTACATATGGCGATAATGTTTCGGAAGAGGTGGCCCGTATCGAGTTGATCTACCTTCCCAATAATTACAAGCGTAACACCTACAAATCGCAGCATACCTTTCCTGGCCCTGGGGCGTACGATATTGTTGTGGAGGATCCCAACCGTAATTACGGAGTGAAGAATATTCCCAACTCTGTGTTTACCGTATTTACCATCAAGTCGACGCTTGTAATTAATGCCGAGCTAGGGAACAATACAACACCTGTTCTGCTTAACCCGCCCATTGATATGGCGGGGCTTCACCAGCTGTTTGTGCATAACCCTGCCGCATACGATGCCGAGGGCGATAGCCTCTCATACGACCTTACCGTTTGCCTTGGAGAGGATGGAAACCCCATTCCCGGTTATACATTGCCACCAGCCTCGAGGAGCCTGACCGTGAATCCGGTTACCGGCGATTTGATTTGGGATTCCCCAACCGATACCGGCAGCTACAACGTGGCCATCAACGTGATGGAGTGGCGCGATGGTATAAAAATTGGAAACATCGTTCGCGATATGCAAATTGATGTAAGAAACACCACCAACCGCCCACCGGTGAACGACCCACTTCCCAAGCTGTGCGTGGAGGCTGGCAAAAAAATATCTTTATTAGTAACCTCCCGCGATCCCGACAACGATCCCTTGTCGCATAAAGTTATTGGTGGGCCGCTAAACCTTTCCGTTAGTCCGGCTAAAAGCCTTCAGCTAATTTCGGCTAGTGCGGGTAGAATCACCTCACTTTTTACCTGGCAAACCGTTTGCCAGCATGTTCGGAAACAACCCTACGAGATTATTCTAAAGGCAGAGGATAACAACCCACACGTTAGCTTGGTGGACATGGATCCACTAATTATTACTGTTTTGGGTCCCGCCCCTAAGAATTTGAAGGCGGAACCGGCAACCAATGCGGTTACGCTAAGTTGGGAGTCCTGCGGCTGCGGAAATATTAAGGGCTATAACATCTATAGGAAGGTCGACTCCTCCAGCTTTGTGCTCGACTCCTGCCAAACAAACCAGCTAACCGAAGCAGGGTTTACAAAGATTGGATTTGTTGATACCACCAGTTCCACCACATACATAGACAATAATCAGGGCATTGGTCTTACTCAGGGTGGCCTCTATTGCTACCGGATAGCTGCCGTTTTTAACGACGATCAGGAGGGCTATCCGTCCGATGAGGTATGCACACCGCTGGTTCCTGGATTACCTTTTATATGCAAGGTCAGCGTTGATTCCATTGCTGTGAATGGGAAAATATCGCTGGCATGGCGCATACCCACCGATTTTGACACACTTCAATTCCCTGGTCCATATCGTTACTATATTTCCCGTAGCAACGACCTGTGGGGTGGAAACTTTCAGGTGATTGATTCCTCTCTAACCTCCATAACGGATACCACCTATTTGGATACAGCAATCAACACGGTTGCTGGTCCATACTCCTACATGGTTGAACTTTACGATGTGCCAAAAGGAATGCGGGTAGGTTATCCGGGTGTAGCATCTGCTTTACTCCCTGAACTTACACCCACCGACAAGCAGGTGAATATCCACTTTTCGAATAATACCCCTTGGCAAAATAGCGCTTACGATATCTACCGGAGCGAGGAGGGAGGACCATTCAATTTTGTGGTGACATCGCATTCCAAGGATTACCAAGATAAAAATCTTATCAACGGTGAAAGCTATGCCTACTATGCTATTAGTCATGGAACATACACGTATGATAAGGTTCAGTATTCAAGCACCAACCGGTCGCTTTTACGAACCATTACGCCATACGATAATATACCGCCATGCGCACCTTCGCTTTCGGTGGTTGTAAACTGCGATAGCCTTTTCAATGTATTGTATTGGGCACTACCCGATGGCTCCTGTGGCTCCGATGTGGCGGGTTACATTTTATACTACTCCAACCTAGTTGATAATCCACTGGACAGCTTAACCTATATTCCGCACCACGACGCGTTTAGCTTCAAGCACTTCCCAACGCTCAACCTTGGTGGAGCCTACGGAATTGTGGCGGTGGATTCGGTTGGAAATAGGAGCGATATGACCAAGGCTGTTGCCGCCGATAGCTGTAGCCTCTACGATCTACCTAACGTATTTACTCCTAATGGTGATGGGATAAACGATCTGTTTGTCCCGGTAAAGAATACCTACCAGTATGTCGAAAAGGTGTCGATGAAAATATTTAACCGCTACGGCGATTTGGTTTTCCAAACAGAAGACCCTCAAATACGTTGGGACGGAAAGGTTATGGGCACCAATAAATTGGCATCCCCGGGCGTTTACTACTATATTTGTGATGTTTGGGAGCGCCGTTCAATTGGCGTTTTTCTGGGGGCGCCCAAGGTAGGATTTGTATACCTGCTTACCGATAAGCAACATAATAAAACTGATTAATAGGAGCTGTTTACCACATGTTTCGTTTTGCTTTTACTTCTGTGTTGCTAGTTAGCTGTCTTGGGTTGCAGGCGCAGCCCAACGTGCAGCCCAGCTACCTTACCAGCTACTTTCAGGCCAAGGGGGCGCTTGTGCAGAAGCACTATGCCCAAGCAATTTCCCTCCTTGATACTGCTATAGCTTTGAAGCTACCAGAAATGGATGCAATGCAGCTAAAAGGGGATGTGGGCTTGGCTTCGGGTGATTTAAAGAATGCAGAGGCCAGTTATTTGCGGGTAGAAGCGATTAGGCCAGGGATGGCGGCGGTTGATTTGGCAAGGGTATATTCACTGGATGGAAAGGATTCAGTTGCATGTGAGTGGCTGTATCGATCGCTCACCTCCAAGTATAAGGAGCTTCAGAGCACATACTTGCTCGATAAAACTTTGCAGAAGATGGAGAACTCGCCCTACTGGCGCAAGTTGTGGGGTGGCGATTACTATAACAAGAATGAGCAGCTGGAAGCCGATATGACTTACCTTATTAATACTGGTAGTAATACTGAGGCGCTGGATCTTGTTCAGGAGAAGGCCGAAAAGCATAAGCTTCGTCATCAGCAGGAGGCCTTGATGGGCAAGGCTTACTACCAGCTGAGGTCATTTTCAGCGGCCATTGATGCCTACTCCAGAGCCATAAAGCGAAGTTCCCGAAATGCAGGCTACTACTATTTGCGAGCACAAGCCTATCTCGACGATAATAAAAGCACCAAGGCCCTTGACGATATTAATAAGGCCATTGAGCTGGACCCGTTGAACCCCGACTTTTATTTAATACGAGCCAAGGCATCAGTGGGAGCCAAGCTGTTCGACCAAAGCCGAGCCGATTTTGGTCTATATATTATGGCTCATGGCAACAATCCTGAAACACTCTACGACTATGCTTTGGCTATGTATGAGGCTGGATACTACCTGGAGGCCTTGCGGCAAATTAACCAGTGTATTCTCCTAAAGGCCGACAATGCAACCTACTATGTTGCTCGCGGAAATATCTACATGAAAACCAACAGCTATAAGTATGCCATTCAGGATTATGCTATGGCGTTGGATCTGGGTCAACCCAGTGCTGAGGTATACTTGCTTAAGGGATATGCCCGGTCGGCTAATGGCGATGAGCAAGGTGCATGCTCCGACTGGAAAAAGGCCTCATCCATGGGAAGCCTTGATGCGCAGAGTATGGTGGCACGCTACTGCCAGTAATTGGTTACAACCTATCTAGCCATTTTTGCAGATACTATCCAGCCGTCCATAATCTAGAATAGTTCGCTGTTTGCCGTGGATTTTGACAATCGCCTCCTTTTCAAATTCAGAGAGAATTCGCGACACAGTCTCCCTCGAGGTGCCTATAAAATCGGCTGCCTCGTAGCGAGATAGCGGACAGTTAAAGGTGTCATTCATGTAAATCTCCCTCGAAAAGTATAGCAGCATTTCGGCCACAAGCCCTCTTACATGCTTCTGTGTCCTGTAAAGGCTGTATTTGAAGCACTGAAGCTCGTCTTTACATAGGCCAACAATAATCTCGTAGGAGAAATTCTCGTTGGCATGAAGGAGGTCGTTAAAGCATTTTTGGTCGATAAAGCATACCGAAGAATCCTCAATAGCGGTTACCGAAAACTGATTAATCTTATCTCCAATACTTGTAGGAAGACCAATGTAGGCCGGTGCTTTCACAAATTTCAGGATATGGTCTTTATTTGTCAACCCGTTTAGGTGAACTTTTGCTAGGCCCGTTCTCAGGTATACTATATTTAAGGAGAAAGCTCCCTGCTTTATAATTATTTCTCCCTTCTTAAAGTCTGCATTGAGGGAGTTTGAACTCATAAACTTGAACTGATCAGGGGTAAGGTTTTTTGCAGCTGCGGAATGAAATTGGCATTCAATGCAGCTGTTGCAGCCCGGCCTTCCTTTGTTTACTGTCGAATTAAGTGTCATACTCGTAGTGTTTTACAATTCACGTGTGATTACAATCACAAAAAAAGCTGTTGAGGTTTAGGCCACTATAAAAAGATATAGTTGGATATCCACATATCTTTGTCGCAAAGTTACTAAAAACTGTTAGCCATGGAAAAAAAGAAAATGTGTTTAGCACTCTTTTCTGGTAGCGTTGATAAGTTAACTGCTGCAGGAGTGATAATCAGCGGTGCTGCTGCCGACGATATGGATATCGAAATTTACGTTTTACTTCAAGGTGCTAGAGCATTTAAGAAGGATATCGGTGATGATGCCAGCAAGCTGGCAATGGCCGAAAATGCCGATCTAAAGGAGGAGTTTATGGCTTCGCTCAAGCGTTTGAATGTTAAAACATGGGTGGAGTTTTTCCGCGAGGCAAAGGAGATTACCAATCTTAAAATCCACATTTGCGGTTTAGCCGGAAAAATTTGGAACGGCGATAAGTTGGAAGATTTCATTGATATTGCTGACGATATTGTAGGTATAAGTGCATATATCCAAGCAGCTCAAGAGGCTGATGTTCACATGTTAATCTAAAATTATTATGAGCGTAGATGTAGAACAGCAGATGTTAGATCTGCAGAAACGAATTTCCAAGCTGGAGAATAGGAATAATGATCAACTCTCAATGGTTGTTTTCTCTGGTGAGATGGATAAAATACTCGCCGCAATGATTATTGCTACAGGGGCCACTGCCATGGACTCGAAGGTTAAAATGTTTTTCACCTTTTGGGCTATTGCTTCTCTTCGCGATGCCAAGAAGAAGGCCAAAGGCAAGGATTTCATGTCCAAAATGTTTGGTATGATGCTTCCTCACGGTCGCAATAAACTCAAACTCTCGAGCATGAACAT
>Ga0307377_10002366_pt1 | contig 22303 bp, 20 predicted proteins | sample TR3MG_FD_202535 | JGI IMG/M metagenome (GOLD analysis project Ga0307377, IMG submission 202535) | Soil microbial communities from Risofladan, Vaasa, Finland - TR-3 | ecosystem: Environmental > Terrestrial > Soil > Coastal area > Acid sulfate soil | place: Finland: Risofladan, Vaasa | collected...
CCATCGACGACTGACGGCGACGGACCGTTTCCCATTTACACTCAGCAGGTCGGGGGTTCGAGTCCCTCAGCGCCCACGGACCGGGGTTGAACTGCGATCGACCTCGAAGCGACGCCGGACAGGTGTCAGGCAGCGTCAAGCAGCGCTTTGACCAGGTAGCTGACGCTCGCGGTCGCAACGCCGACACATCGATCGGCGGCACCGTACGTGAGGTACACGGTGTCGTCGTGACGCTGCGCGCCCTGGACGAATACGACATTTTCCATGTCGCCTTCACGCTCCCATTCGAGCTCGGGCTCGAGCAGAGGCTCATCCAGTTGGCTGACTAGCCCGCCCGTGTCTTTGTCCAGCAGTGCGACGTTTGCCGTATAGACGCCGTCGGCACGTCGCTCGTGGAAGAACAACAGCAGTCCCTCGTCGACCTGCACCGGAGGTGCGCCCGCTCCGATACCGAGCGCCCCCGGCGTCGGTCGAATCAGGGTGTGCGCTTCGAGGTCGGACATGTAGGGATCCCAGTACTCGGGTCCCGCATGCCACAAGTGATCGAGATCGTCGAAGACCGCCAGTTGCATGTTGGGGTGGATGCGGTGGATCAGCGCCACGCGCTGGTCGGTGAGCGTGAACACGATGGCGTCCTTGTTGGCTACGTCGGGTGGGCCGAGGAGCCGACCCGTCGCCTCATCGAGATGGAACCGTTCGCCGTCCCATGACAAGTGGTGCGCTCCGATGCGCCAGGGGCGCCCGCTTTCGTGCGGTGGGAGCGAGGTGTAGGTCATGACGATGTCCTCGCCGTGGGCACCTTGCACACGCTGCACACGTGGGTCCTCGAAGCAGTGGACGCCCGAAGTTCCCGCGCGACCGAGCACGTACCCGAACTCGTAGGAACGGCCGTCGCTCGACGTCAGGACCAGTATGTCCGAAATGTAGTCGAGGAACCGCGGTCCCGACCCTTCGTTGCGACGGTAGCCGTCACGGACTCCCCGGGCGAAGAGGTGGTAGAGGCCGTCGTGATAGAGCAGCCCGGCGTTGAACACCGCTCCGTAGCCCGGCACCGACCCGGCTTCGACAATCGGTCGGTCGTGCAATCGGCTGACTTGCGGCACTCGTGCGGAAACGACCCCCATGACTTGACCTCTATCCTTTCCGAAAATCTTCGAGCGCGAACGGATTACTGCATTTCTCGCTGACGAGAACGAGTAAGGAAAGTGTAGGAGTGTTCAAATTTCTAAAGGGGGATGCTGCGTTTGGTGCCCGGTTCCTTTGACGTTGGTTGCCGTCCACCGGATCAGATTCGCGCACGATTCGGATAGGGCGGCCTTCGGTTTGAGTCGTTCACGACTGAGACGCGTCTGCAAGGCGCTTGATTGCCGAGAATACCGGCGCTAAAGATGGGCTGACTGGTGACCAGGAGGTCGTCAAAGTCCCCACCTGGTGCCGACACTCCGCCCGGAATTCTTCACCACAATGGCTAGTTGCTCGCCGATGAGCGAGAATCACTGCCAGGTCGGGCAGTACTGCAATCGTCTCGCCCATGGGTGTCGTCATCGGTCTCCAAGAGCACGGCGGTTCGCCGGTGGCGCCAAGTGATTCTCATGCGTTCGTGCGTGGAACGGGCTTCGTCCGCCAATTTGGGCAACTGAGTTCGAGCATTGGCGATGGGGGCGTGGTCATGTACAGAAGCAAGGCGCCCTCCTCTACTCCTGGGGTGAGATGGCGAGTAGGTATTCCTCACATCGCCAACGAGGTGACCGCCGCCTAGCAAGCCGAAACAGTGGGACCGTCGGGGTACTTCGTCGTTAGACGCGACGGCGCGTCGTCACGAGGAACACAACAACACTGGCGACGGTGAACAGAGCACCAACCGCCACCCATGGCCAAGGATTGGTCGCGCTGCCTCCGGTCACGCCGCCGAGACCGCCAACCATGGTGGCGCCTTGATTCTGTGGGTTCATGCGCGCGCGAAAAAAGAAGGGAAGCCCCCCTAGTGAAATGAGGGCGACAATTCCCTGCAGTGACCCGGGCCGTCGCACAAGGAACCAAGTAGCGAATCCCGCCACTGGGAGGAGGAAGATCCCAATGCTGGCCATACCCGCGAAGACTGCCATCCACAGGGCTCCGACGATGAGCCAGGCCAAGAACATCGGCCAGGGGCGGTGAGCTGGTACGGAGGAATTGCTCATCTCACACCACCCTCCTGCTTGTCTGGCGTCGTCGGTCGCCTTCAAACAGAAGTGTAGGCGCGAATCCGGTCACGCCTACTTTGATGCAGAAAGCCATGAGTCCTATGTTGCCACCAACGAGCCAATCCGCACTGCGAAGGACGAAGTGTTCGAACGCCCTTCTTCGCAACTCAGGAATAGGGGGACAAGGCGCAATGCGTTCGATAAGGAGTCTCCGTCTCCAATCGTGTGACTCGCCGTTTTCCGTAATTGGACTGCGCGGACTATCCGGCCGTGACTCAAGCAGCGCGCGGGGACTACGAACTGGTCTTGTTACGTGGAGGTGTGGCCAGAGCGATGGCCATCGACTACGGCGGGCTCATTCACAAGCGATGTCCTCGTGGGCGTCGTGGGCGGAAGTCTCGAGTTGAAAAGTGACGTGGGTCACCCCGAAGTGAAGAGCGAGGCACGCCTGAAGGTCATCGAGGACCTGTGGTGCATGTCCGGTTTCGAAGCAATGATCTTCGACGACAACGTGGGCGGATAGCGTCGGAGATCCTGACGTCACCGTCCAAGCGTGGAGGTCGTGTACGCCGATCACGTGCGGTACTTCGACCAGGTGCGTGCGAACATCGACCAGGTCGAGGTTGTCCGGAACCGCCTGAAGAAGAATCCGTCCAGCGTCGCGCAGCAATCCCCACGCCGTCCCTGCAATGAGTGCCACGACGACAAGCGCCGCCACCGAGTCCGCTCGTTGCCAACTCGTCAGGACGATGATCAGTCCTGCGATTGCGGTTCCCACGAATGCATAGAGGTCGGTACTGACGTGCGCGTATGCCCCCTTGATATTTAGGCTCGTGCGATTGGCCTTCGCCAGGACCCACGCGGCGACGAGGTTGACCGCTATGCCAACGACGGCGACAATCAGTATGAAACCACCCCCTACGTCGTGAGGTGAAATCAATCGCGCGACCGCTTCAATACCGATGGTCAGTCCGATGAGAACTAGCGCCACGCCGTTCGCGGCGGCGGACAGGATCTCGACTCGCTTGAGACCGTAGGTCCACTTGCGGCTGGCGGGGCGGGCGGCGAGATGGATGGCCCAGGCACTCAGGCCGAGGGCGCCGACGTCGGTGAGCATATGCCCGGCATCGGCGAACAGCACCAACGAACCAGAAACGAGCGCCGCAACAATTTCACCGATCATGAAAGTGCCAATGAGCCCCAAGGCGATCAAGACGTATCTCATGTCGGCCCCCGCCGCGACTCCGTGACCGTGGCTTTCGTGTCGGAGGGGGTCCTTGCTCGAGGCGTCACTCGTCATGTTCTCGACCTCTTAATGGGAAGGCTGTCGACGCCACTCAATGAAGTCCACCGACCCGGCGCTGAGACCCGCGTGGGGTATGAGTGGAAGGTGGGCCTAAGACGTGGTCCGAACAAAAAAGTGCCCGCTCCGCCAAGTCGCGAATGGGCTCGTTGTCAATTGAGAAATAGAGGAACGTGCCTCGTCGACGCTTCGACACGATGCGGGCGAAATTCAATTTGGCAAGGTGCTGAGACACCGCAGCCGGCTGGGCACCAACGCGCGTGGAGAGATCATTGACCGAACGCTCACCCTGAGCCAAGGTCCACACGATCCGCAGTCGAGTTGGGTCCGCGAGTAACTTGAACAACGCCGTCGCCGAGCCGACCTGCTCGTCTGACAAATCACCTATCTGCGTATCCATGCAATCATTGTAAGAAGTGAATCCGTTCGGTGAAATGAAACGTTGAACCGTGCTGGAGGGGAAGTTGTTCAAACCCGGACCCAGCACCGCCAACGGACCCTGTCGAGCCCAGACGCCTCAATGCCGATTCCGCATTGAGGAAATTAGCGGCTCCGGGACCAATACTGATTAGCCCGGTGGCGAACATGCTGTGAGGTCTTGGCGATCTGGGCTTGAGTGCGACCGTGCCGGTCGGCAGCTCGAATCCATCGGGAAAGTTTGAATGCGTTCATAAGCCTCCAATCCCTGTGAGGCTCAACATAGGTCCGGCTTTGCCTGGGCGCAAGGCGTGCAGTGGGGCCAGAGGTCATTTCGCTGGAAATTTCAGGTTGGCGAATCAGAGTTCAACTGCATCGCTGACAGATTCAGCATGTTGCCTCGGAACAAATCCTTCAATCACCGCCCTTCGCTGCCCTCACTCCACCTAACTGGACTAACGCGCTGGGCAGTCGATTCGCTTCTGATGGCGCTCCTCGAACGGTCAGCCCTGGTGCCCTTCGCGCGGCAGGGGCCTCGCGACTATCGAGTTCGCCACGTGTCGAAAACATTTCAGGAGGTCGATTATTGGATCTTGATGGCGATTGAATCTCAATTGCACGTCCACAGAGCGGAAAAAGAGGAAATTTGTCACCATTGAATTCCCCATATTCCTAAAGGAAATCGTGATGAGCGGGGCGTTTTCTAAGAATTCTTCTTAGTTAATGCGCGAGAAATCTCGTGGTTACACGTTTGGACGTGATAGCAACTATCAAGTTTGAAGATGACTTGAAGCCATTTGAGAGTCATCCACGAGGGGGGAGTCGTATGCAGCAGTTCTGGTTGGCCTTTGGCTTTGGCCTGGTCACCGCTTCGGTGTTAGCAATCTCGGCGGTGGGGTTGAGCCTCCAGTTCGGAATCACGAACTACATCAACTTCGCCTACGGGGATTTCATGGCGCTCGGTGCGTTCATGACGTACGGACTCAACGCTGAAGTGCTTCACCTGAATATTTGGGTGGCACTGGTCGGAGGTTCGCTGGGCATGGGGGTCTTGGCAGTCCTGCTGAATCGCTTCCTACTTAGCCCATTCGCGCGGCGATTTGACAAGACCTTTTATGTGATGATCGTCACCTTCGGCCTATCGTTGATCATTTTGAACGTCGTCTACTCAATTTGGGGTCCGGATGTGCGTTCGTACAACACGCCAATCGAGCAAGTCCTGCACATTGGTCCATTCCTTCTGACTCGGAATCAACTCATCGTGATGGCAATGTCGATTGCCATGATGGTTTTGGTACACATCATGCTGAAGACGACGAGACTCGGTAAATCGATGCGCGCGATGTCGGACAATACGACGCTCGCCATGACGAGCGGCATCGATACGAAGATGATCACCACGATCACCTGGTTTCTCTCTGGAACCTTGGCGGGACTGTCCGGGGCAGTCCTTGGAATCACTGAAGGAAATTTGACGCCAGCTTCGGGTGAACTCTTCCTCTTCGTGATCTTCGCCGCGGTCATCGTCGGTGGCGTCGGCAGCATTTATGGCGCTATGGCTGGCGCCGTCCTCATCGGACTCGCCACCGAGATCTCAGCCGCATTCATCAATCCTTCGTACAAGTTGGATGTTGCATTCGTCATCCTCATATTGACCCTGTTGTTCAGGCCCAGCGGCTTGTTCTCTCGGCCCGGAAAGGCTTAACAATGTCTGCCATTTGGTACTACGTCTTCACGCTGGTTTTCTTCCTCTTCGATTACTTCATCCTTGCGATGGGACTCAACATCCAGTACGGAGAGACCGGGATCTTGAACTTCGCCTATATCGGGTTCGTAGCCGTCGGTGCTTACGTCACGGGGGCGGTGAGTATGCCCAACTCGGCGGGCACTGGTCAGCACTACATCCTCGGATGGGGCGTGCCATTTCCATTCAACCTGATCATCGGTGGTCTTGCGGCCAGCGCATTGGCGGTCATCGTCGCCCTGATTACTTTGCGACGCCTTCGCACGGACTACTTGGCGATGGTATTGATATCGCTGTCGCTGGTCCTGTATGACGTATGCAACAACTTCGTGCCCCTGTTCAATGGCGCCGACGGCCTGTACAACGTGCCTGAGCCGATGGCCGGCATGTTTCATCTGACTTCCAACTCGTTCGTGCCGTTCTTCGCCGGAGTTGCCGGTCTCGTTGCGCTGATCATGTGGTTCATCATGAGTCGCATCACCAACTCTCCGCTGGGACGCACCTTCCGGGCGATTCGTGATGACGCTGGCGTGGCCGCAGCCCTTGGCAAAGGTGTCTTTCGTTACCAGTTGACCTCGATGCTTATTGGCTCGTTTTACGCCGGCATCGGCGGCGGATTGATCATCCAATTCGGCGGCTCGTTCAACCCTTCGGCGTGGCTACCGGGTGAGACCTTTGTCATTTTCGCCGTCATCATCGTGGGCGGCGTGGGCAACAATATCGGGCTCATCGTCGGCGCATTACTGGTCGAGACGATGCTCGTTCACTTGCCTGCATTTCTGCCCGCGATCCCAGGTCACCCGGGATTGATTGAGTACGTCGATGCCATGTTGATCGGTGTGCTGTTGATGGTGATGCTCTGGTTCCGCCCGCAGGGCATGGTACCCGAGCGGATTCGGCGCTTCGCAATGCCCGCGCTGGGTTCGTCGAAGTCCGATGGGGAGCCCGTCGGCGCTACCGCAGTCGCAACTTCGAAGGAGGCAGAATGACGAATACTGACCAGACCGCAACTGCGCAGGTTGATGTGCCGATTCTTCGATGTGTGAACATCGTAAAGTCCTTCCTCGGCGTCAAGGCCGTAAACGGTGCGACCTTTGACGTACCAAAGGGTCAAATCACAGCGTTGATCGGGCCTAATGGAGCAGGAAAGACAACGGTAGTCAACATCTTGTCCGGCGCCATGAAGAGTGACTCGGGCACGGTTGAGATCAACGGCGTCGACGTCACGAACTGGGAGAACTACAAGATCGCCCGGATGGGGCTGATGCGGACCTTTCAGCTCTCGCGTGAACTCGGTGGTCTCACGGTTCTAGAGAATCTGTTAGCCGCGCCGAAAGTGCAAGCTGGCGAATCGCTCATGAACATCTTCTTCCGTCCTGGGCTGGTGAAGCGCCAAGAGCGTGAAAATGTCGAGCGTGCCGTCGAGATTCTTCGTACCTACGGTCTCTACGAGCTTCGAGATAATCGGGCGCGCGAACTGTCGGGTGGCCAGAAGAAGTTGTTGGAAATTTCCAGAGGCGTCATGGCTTCGCCCAGTCTGCTGCTGCTCGATGAACCGATGGCGGGCGTCAATCCGGCGCTGATCGAGCGCATCGGTGGTTACATTCTCGACCTCAAGAAGCAGGGCGTCACGATCTTGATGGTGGAGCACAACCTCAACGTCGTAGAGCAGATCTGCGACCACGTCATCGTCTTGGCGGAGGGTCGAACGCTGGCTACGGGTCGCCTGAGCGACCTGCGCGCCAACCAGGAAGTTGTTCAGGCATACCTAGGGGAGGTCATCCATGCCAGCACTCATAGCTGAGAACGTAACCGCGGGCTACGGTCGAACGCCGATCATCACGGACATTTCGTTGACGGCGGAGGTGGGGAAGATCACCACCATCATCGGCCCCAATGGAGCGGGCAAATCCACATTTGCCAAGACGTTGGTGGGGATTCTTCGCACCACCACTGGACGGATCATGGTCGAAGACAAGGACATCACTAAGATGCCCGGTCACTTGATTCCTCGCAATGGACTGGTCTACGTTCCTCAGAACGACAACGTGTTCGTGAACTTGACCGTGCGCGAGAACCTCGAAGTTGGTGGATTTGCCGCCAAGGGAGACACTGACGCGCGCATGGAGGAGATTCTCAGCATCTTTACGGACCTCAATAAGGCCCGCGATAAGAAAGCGGGCTTCTTGTCGGGTGGCCAGCAGAATCTCCTCGCCATTGCGCGCTCATTGATGGTCGAGCCGAAAGTCATTGTTCTCGACGAACCCACCGCCGGTCTCTCACCCGCCTACACCGATGTCGTGTGGAATCAGGTCGAGTTGATCGCAGGGTCCGGAGTCGGTGTCTTGGTCGTGGAGCAGAACGTCGAGCGCGCGCTCAAGCACGCAGACTACGTCCACATCTTCGTAGCCGGTACCAACCACGTGCACGGTCCCGCCGCGGAGATCGCGCAACTCGACCTGGCCGCGATCTTCCTCGGCCGAGCTGAGGCAGTCAAGTCGTAATCGTGGGAAATTCCCACACACATGTAACAAGAAAACAAAAGGGGGAAGTACAGAATGATATTTACGAAACAACAGAGGGGCCGCCTCGGCGGAACCAGAGCTGTGCTCGTTGCCGCCATGGTGACGTCACTGGTCGGCGTCGGTGTCACTGCCGGGGTCGCGGGGGCCAGTGCCAAGAAGAAGCCAGCACCGATTGTCGTCGGCGGCATGTTCCCGTTCACGGGGCCGAAGTCGATTCTCTCGAACTGGGGCACGCACGGTGTGGCCGTTGGGATTTACGAAGTCAACAACAACGGAGGCGTGCTGGGTCACCAGTTGAAGGCCTCGTACGTTGACGATGCCGCCGACTCGGTGGACGCCCTTCCAGCGTTCCGCAAGTTGATGCTGAGTCACCCGACCGTGGTCATTGGGCCGTTCTCACCGACCATCGAAGCGGTGATTAACCAGTTCCAGCCGAACAATGTCGTCGACTTCATGGTCGGAGGACTCACCACGCTCGACACGATGAAGCAGCCGTACGTTTTCCGTACGTCGTCGTCTGACTCGAATGAGGCGATCGCCATGGCTCAGTACGCCATCAGCAAGGGTTGGAAGACCGCCTCGCTCATCTTCGACAACTCGGACAACTCGCAGGGCTTTGTCGCTCCGTTGGAGAAGGCGTTCAAGGCCCTCGGCGGCACGGTGCAGCAGAACATCGTGCTGACGCCCGGACAGTCGTCGTACAGCTCAGAGCTGACTCAGGCGTTCGCAAACAAGCCGCAGGTCATCTTCGACTCGATGGACACCAACACCGCCGCCACGCTGTTCTCGGATGGTCAGCAGTTGGGGTACATGTCGACACCGTGGATTGGTGACGACCTTCAGTCGGCACCTCAGGGTTCGTACGCCAAGTCTTTCGGACCAACGGCGTCGACCAACTTGATTGCTGCGCTGCCGGCCTCGCCGAGCACCGTGGACGACGCGTACAACCACTTCCTCGCCGACTACCAGTCGGTGTGGCGCACAACGTCGATCATCCCGACGACCTTCAATGAGTACGACTCGGTGGTGATCTCGGCGCTGGCCATGACCATGGCGAAGTCGACGAACCCGAAAGTATGGGTCAAGGACATCGTGAAGGTCTCGAATCCTCCGGGCGTTCGGTGTGGTACCTACGCGACGTGCGTCAAGTTGATCAAGGCCCACAAGGACATCAACTACGACGGTGCGGCGGGTAACGATGACTTCAACCAGTTCCACAACGTTTTCAGTGGCTTCCAGATGCTGGGCTTCGACTCCAGCCTGAACAACGTGTTGCGTGCGACGGTGTCGCCTGCGCAGTTGGCTGCTGTAGTCGCCAAGGAAGGCAAGTAGTCCATCGTTTGTAGTTCGCCCCCTCGAGGACGGTCAGCGGTGCCACGCACCGTTGACCGTCCTCTTGGAGGATTGGCGAGTGAGTCGTGGCCGGTGCGTCCGGCTACGAACCTCGAAGGCAATGAATCGTGAAGTACTAGCAGCGTCTGGCGTTCAATGACGCCTGGCATCCAAGTGAGGAACGCATCGTGACAGAGTTGCTTCGCGGCGTCCGCGTGCTCGACCTGACCACGGTTCTGGCGGGACCCTTCGCCGCGTATCAATTGAGTTTGATGGGCGCAGAGATTATCAAGATTGAAATGCCAGATTCTGGTGACCTAGCCCGTGAGCTTGGCGACGACGAGGACCTAAAGGGCGAGGGAATGGGCGCCTCGTTCTTGGCGCAGAACGCGGGCAAACGATCGATTACCGTTAATTTGAAGAGCGACGATGGCGCTCGGGTGTTTGAGCGATTGCTGCAGACGTCGGACGTCTTGCTCGAGAACATGCGTCCAGGAGTGTTGGATCGCCTCGGCTTCTCTTGGGAGAGGATCCACGAGATCAATCCCGAGTTGATCTATTGCGCCGTTACGGGCTTCGGTCAGAACGGACCATTAGCGGGACGCACTGCCTACGATCAGATCATCCAGGGCCTCGCGGGAATGGCGTCGGTGACCGGGTTTCCGTCAGACGCTCCGCTGCGAGTGGGATTTCCTATTTGCGACACCCTGGGAGGATTCGCAGCATCGACGGCCATCTGTGCCGCCCTCGCCAAGCGGTCGACGGACCGAACGGGTTGCTTCCTTGATGTGTCGATGCTCGAGACCGCGCTTACTGCCATGGGTTGGGTGGTCTCAGAGCAGTTGATTGCGGGACACGCGGCCGGTCGACACGGAAATGACAACGCCGCTTCGTCTCCGTCAGGAACGTTTCAGACTGGTGATGGACCGATCAACATCGCGACCAATACCCAAAGGCAATTTGAGTCACTGTGTCGCGTCTGTGGTCGATCTGACCTGGTGACCGACCCAAGGTTCCTCACCCGTGAGGATCGGAAACGAAATCGGAATGCCCTCAACTCTGAACTCGATACGGCGTTGTCGGAGCGGAGCGCGACCGAGTGGGAAAAGCTGTTAGCGGAAGTAAGCGTTCCCGCCGGACGAATCCTGACCCTCGACGAGGCGCTGAACCAAGAACAGATCAAGGTTCGTCAACTAGTTCACGATGTCAGGGTCGACTTGCCGGGTCGATCAGTGGTCAAAGTCTTAGGCAGCGGAGTGCACGTAGATGGCGAGGCATTGAGCCCGACATCGCCACCTCCGCGCCTGGGTGAACACACCCTCACGATTCTGGCCGAACTGGGATATTCGAGCGAAGAGATTGAGGGCCTTCACGCCCGCAACGCTATCTAGATGTGCAGGGCTTTGGACAACGAACGAAATTGAGGGCCGCCAAATGACAACACAGACTTCATATCCCAAAGTTGAAATCATCGAAGAGGGCATGCGAGAGGGTATGCAGATCGAAAGCGCCGACATCTCAGTCGACGCCAAACTGCGGCTTCTCGACGCCCTCTCCATTACGGGGTTGCAGACGATCGTGGTCGGTTCATTCGTAAGTCCCAAGTGGACGCCTCAGATGGCCCACATCGACGATCTGGTCTCACGGTTCACTCCGGCCAAGGGAGTCAAGTACACGGCGCTGGCCTTGAACGAACAGGGGCGTGTACGAATGGGGAAGTACATGCCACCGCTCAGCGAGTCATCGGAGTACCCACGCACGCTTGTTCACCTGTGTGACGTCTTCGTTCGACGCAATACGAATCGATCGCAACAGGAGGAGATCGACCAGTGGCCCTCGATAATCGACCGCACGGTCGCCCAGGGCGTGACGAGCGCTGGCATCGCCATCAATGCCGCATGGGGATCGAACTGGTTGGGAAAATTCGATGAGGCCTATCGGATGGAGATGCTCGAACGACAGTTCGACCTCTGGACGGCGGCTGGGGTGAGCGTAGATCGAGTGTGGATCGGCGACCCCATGGCTTGGAACGTCCCCACCGAAGTTGCCTCCCAGATAGGCGCGATCAGGGATCGCTGGCCGCAGATCAAGAAGTTCCACCTTCACCTTCATGACGCCCGTGGCACGGCCCTGCTCTCAGCGTACGAGGCGCTAAAGGCACTCTCCGCGGAGGACACCCTGGTGCTCGATACCTCCATCGGAGGAATGGGCGGATGTCCGTACGGCGGACATGGACGAATGACTCGCATGATCCCCACTGAGGACCTGGTCGACCTCCTGAATGAACTGGGCATCGACACGGGCATTGATCTGGATCGGATCATTGACGCTGCGATCCTGGCCGAAGAAGTGGTCGGCCATTCGCTTTGGGGGCACGTATCCAAGGCCGGACCGCGTCCCCGTGGCCCCCGACTGTTCGCGATGGACATGCCCTTTATCGAAACGGAGAGCCAAGCCCAGCATTTTCGCCTGGGACCCATTGCGTACGAGGGGGCTCGATCACCCTGGCTGGCACCCATTGAGTCCCCCGCGAGGACCTTGCTGGAGGAGAACCGGTGATGTCACGAGGGCCGGAGTGTCTCATTGAGTCCGTGAAGACCGTGCCCCGACCGAGTCCTCTCGTGGTTGGTGGCACATGACGACCGACCATGCGGTGAATGACGAATCGCAGCACACCACCAGCACGGTGCGTTCGATCGAGAGGGCGTTTGAAATACTCGCGGTCCTGCGCGAGAGTCGCGCTCCATTGAGGCTGTCGGACATCGCCCGCGCGTCGGGAAACCATCTGGCCACCACCCAGAGAATCGTCAACGTGCTCGTCCGTTACGGGTACGTCCTCCAGGATCGGAATGACTATTCAGTTGGCATCACGTCGCTGCTGAACGCCCATTCGTATCTCATCTCGAACCGGTACACCCAGGCGGCATTGCCGGTCGTGCAGGAACTGGTTCGCACGAGTGGACTCGCCGCGTCATTCTCCGTTCGGGTTGACTTGCGCCAGATTCTTCTCATGAGAATTGAAGGGACTAACGCATTGCGGTATCAGCTCCCAGTGGGCGAGCCCATGCCCCTGCACCTTGGGGGTGCGCGGATTCTCGCGGCCGCACTCAACGACGACGAATTGGACATGTTGTTGAAGGATCTTCCCGAAATTACTCTCGCAAATGGAGACACCCTGACCAGTGACGAGTTCGTTGAGAGCCTCCGAGTCATTCGAGAGCAGGGCTATGTCTGCGGCTACAGCCAACGCGAGCTGGGGGCAGCGTCGGCGGCAGTGCCCGTGTTCAATGGAGATGGCCAGGTGATTGCCTCCCTGCAACTGTCGGGCATGGCCGAGGAATTCGTCGACGGCAAAATGGAGTGGTGTGTGGCTGAATTGAAGCGAGCAAGCGCGGGAATCGAGAAGTGGATCCGGTGACGTCCGTCGGCGGACCGCATGATGGAGAAGCGATCTCAAATGGTGGACGATGGGCAAGGGTCCGTAGGCGGATTCTTCGGGGTGACAACATGGAGCGAGTTGGACTGTCCTCATCGAGGTTGGCGCATCATTTCGGAAGCTACGTAACCAATCAACTGGCGTCTGGATCGGTGAGAAGGTGGACAACGTGATTGAGTACGACCTTCGCACGTATCGCAGTGACGAGGAGTTGCCGCCTGACGAACAGATGGCGTGGAGACTCGCCGAGGTCGCCGCTGATCCGGTTGAGGTGGAGCCAGAAGTTGTTGAGATGGTGATTAACCGAGTGATCGACAACGCTGCGGTCGCCGCCGCTTCACTGGTCCGCTCGCCAGTCGCCGCCGCTCGGGCACAAGCGTTGAGGCATCCAATGAAGCCCGGGGCCGTAGTCGTCGGTGCCAGTCCCCAGATCCGAGTATCGCCAGAGTGGGCGGCCTGGGCGAATGGCGTCGCCGTGCGTGAGCTCGACTTTCACGACACCTTCCTGGCCGCTGAGTACTCACATCCGGGCGACAACATCCCTCCATTGGTCGCCGTTGCCCAGCACGTAAGCGAAGCGAGGGGATTGACGGGCGCGGACCTGGTGCGAGGAATCGCCGCCGCCTATGAGATTCAGGTCGCCCTAGTCAAAGCCATCAGCCTGCACAAACACAAGATCGATCACATCGCTCACCTGGGGCCGAGTGTCGCAGGTGGTCTGGGTTCGCTCCTGGGGTTGGAGACGTCCACGATCTATCAGTCAATCGGACAAGCACTCCACACAACGACGTCGACACGGCAATCACGCAAAGGTGAGATTTCGACTTGGAAGGCCTACGCGCCAGCCTTCGCGGGCAAGATGGCAATTGAGGCAGTGGACCGCGCGCTCCGGGGCCAGACCTCGCCGGCACCAATCTACGAGGGTGAGGACGGATTCATTGCGTGGATGCTGGACGGACCCGGGTCGACCTACCGGGTCTCGCTGCCGGCACCGGGTGAGCCGAGATTGGGCATCCTCGACACGTACACCAAGGAGCACTCGGCCGAGTATCAAGCACAGGCCTGGATTGACCTTGCGCGTCGGCTGCACCGTGAGCGTCCGGAGTTACGTGACGGACAATTGATCGAAAGCGTGCTGATCCACACGTCGTATCACACTCACTTTGTCATCGGCTCGGGTTCGAATGATCCACAGAAATTTGATCCTCGGGCGTCTCGCGAGACACTGGATCATTCACTGCCCTATATCTTCGCGGTGGCTCTCCAGGACGGCGCATGGCACCATGAGAAGTCGTTCGCTCGCGAGCGGGCGCGCCGCAGTGACACCGTCGCCTTGTGGCGTCGGATCAGTACCGTTGAAGACTTGGGTTGGTCCCGCCGTTATTTCTCGATGGACGCTCGAGAGAAGGCCTTTGGGGGGTGGGTTGAGATCAATCTCATCGACGGGTCCGTCGTGGTGGATGAAATCGCCGTGCCCGACGCCCATCCGCTTGGGGCCCGCCCGTTCGGTCGCGAGCAATACGTGGGGAAGTTCCGGTCACTCGCCGATGGCGTTCTCGAAGACCGAGAGGTTGAGCGATTCCTCAATGTTGCGTATCGACTTCACGACCTGACCGCTCAGGAGTTGGGCCAACTCACGATCGTCGCTCGTCCTGGACTCCTCGATACGGCTCCCTCAACGGAAGGATTGATTTGATGCTCGGTTCCCAGGTCTCAGCCTCCGAGAAGCGACGCGCCCTGAGGGAAGAGTTGGCGTCGGGTCGCCTGCTGATCTTTCCGGGTGCCTTCAATCCGCTGTCGGCGATGCTTATCGAACGCAAGGGCTTCGATGGCGTCTACATTTCCGGCGCAGTAATGGCGGCCGAACTCGGATTGCCCGACATCGGTCTCACCACGCTGCACGAGGTAGCGACTCGCAGCCAACAGATCTCTCGCGTCATCGACCGACCGACGTTGGTGGACGCGGACACAGGATTCGGCGAGCCCATGAACCTGGCGCGAACCGTGCAAACGCTGGAGGACGCGGGGGTCGCGGGGCTGCACATAGAGGACCAAGTCAATCCGAAGCGATGCGGGCATCTTGACGGCAAACAAGTCGTCGACCAAGGGACTGCGGTGCAGCGAATCAAATCGGCGGTAATGGCGCGGCGTGATCCGAACCTCTTGATCATGGCGCGAACCGACGTGCGGGCGATCGAGGGCCTGGACTCCGCGATTGCCCGAGCGAAGGCACTCGTAGACGCCGGGGCAGACGCCATCTTTCCCGAGGCGATGGTCGAACTGTCTGAGTTCGAAGCGGTCCGTGCAGCGGTGGAAGTGCCGGTGCTCGCCAATATGACCGAGTTCGGCAAGAGTGAGCTCTTCACTACGAGACAGCTCGCCGACATCGGCATCAACATCGTGATCTATCCAGTGTCGTTGCTCCGTCTCGCCATGGGCGTGGCAACGCGCGCACTCGACGCGATCGCTGAGCAGGGCAGTCTGGCTTCGATGCTGGACCAGATGCAGAACCGTGAGGACCTCTACGAGTTGCTCGACTATCGCGCTTACGCTGACTACGATTCGACGGTCTTCAACTTCCGCGACTGACTTGGCCGCGTCGAGCGAGACTCGGTCGGAGAACTTCGCTCGGCGCAGATACTCATCGGTAACCCATGCGGGGTGACTCGACCGCGGAAGCCTGGGGGACATCATGCAATAATGGGTCCTCATGTCAAAAGCTCAAGAGGTTGATGGGGCCCAGCCGGATGACGATCTGGATTCGCGGCACCTGGGCGAAGGCCATCCGGCGGGACTGCCAGTTTTCAAGATCCCGGTCGGTGCGCATCTTCGAAATCGGCGCAAGGTAAACAGTCCGTCTCAATTGCAGAGCCTGCAAGACCTGGTCAGCTTCAAGCCGAGTCACGGCCGCTGGCGGATTGCCAAGGACCTCGTAGGGCTCGTTCGACGAGGTAGCGCGGGAGAGGCCGATGAGTCCTATCTCGACAAGCTTCGACGTGAGTCGATCCGAGGCAAGACCGAATCCTCAACCTACGGACTCGCCACGATTTCGGGACGTCAAGTTGTCCTTTATGCGATGAACTGGGACTTCTTCGCAGGATCGCTCGGCGTGGTCTCGGGTGAGAAGTTCCAGGCTGCGGCCGATCTCGCCATTAGTAAGAAGTTGCCATTCATCAGTGTCTACGCCTCGAGCGGCGTTCGTCAGCACGAGAACTTCGCAGGCTTGACCCAGATGACTCGGATGGTGGAGGCGATCCGTTTCTACAAGGAAAAGGTCACCTTGCCGCACGTGGCAGTGCTTTTGGGCAACGTGTGGGGTGGAGTGTCCGCCAGTGCGGTGCCCAACGCCGACCTGATTCTGGCGACCTCGGGCACCAACTACGGTTTCGCGGGTCCAAACGTTATCGAGGCTTTTGAGGGGATCTCGGTTCCCACTGATTCTCAGAGTGCCGAGGCGAATCTGCTCGACCGCAACATTGACGTGGTCCTCACGGACGTCGAGGAGCTGGTGTGGTATCTCGGTGCACTCTTCCAAACGACGGCGCTGCCGGACAAGCACCATGAACTCACGCGCGAGACGCCGCCGATGATTCGCAACGTCACTGCGACGAATCAACGTCGGGTGTTTGACTTTCCGCCAGTGGGAATCCACGGACCTCGGTTCGAACCAGTTGCGGGGTCGGTCCAAGTTAGTGCGCCACCGCCGCGCTCGGGTCACTCGGCCGATGCTTCGGATGCCCTGGTCGAGCAGTACCAGGACCTGATGACCGATGCGAACCGAATCGATCTCGAATTCATCGTGAGATACGGGTTTACCGAAGCAGTCGCGGTCTACAACTACGTTCAAGAGGCCGAGTTCAAGCGCTATCCCGCGATTGTCGGTGCATTCGCGAAGATTGGCGCGCAGCCATTCGTCATCGTCGGAACTCAACCGTCGTATCAGCGGATGGGCGACACTGTTATCAAGCGACCCTCGAACCCGGCACCGGAGGACTTCGCGTTCATGGAGCGGATGTTGGAGATGGGTGAGCGCATGGGCCTACCCGCATTGTTCGTCACCGATACCCTGGGCGCCAAGCCCACTCTCGAGAGTGAGCGACGCGGCCAGTCTCGTGCAATCGCGCGCTCGATCCTGAAGGGCATTGATTACTCCCAGCCCGTGATTTCGTTGGTTGCGGGAGCCCTCGGCAGCGGTGGCGGCCTCGCCACGACCCCGATGGCCGACCACGTGATCATGCTGGAGAAAGCCATGGCCTACGTTGCGGAGCCACGTTCTGCGGCCTCGATCCTCTACAAGACGCCGAATCCCTCGCGCGAAGAAGTGAAGACCACCATCTCGACGATGCGCTCAACAGCTAAGGACCAGCTGGATCTTGGACTAATCGACGAGGTGGTGGCCGAGGACCCGAACCCGTACGTCACCGTCGAGCGGCTTCACCAAGCGATCCTGAGTTCGTTCGTCGGACTGTCGGACCTGTCCGAGCGCCGACTCCGTCATCGTCGCCACGAGCGGATCCGTGGACTTCGGGCATTCGAGATTATTCAGGAGTAGTGAGTCGGGGACTAACGAAATTCCTCGGAGTGCTTATCTCAAAGGTTACGGTGGGGATCTTCGATGATGTGTTCACGGCCAAGTGGAACAGAGCGGCCGACGAGTGCCGAGTTGCGTTGACTTGTTCGAGCACTGTCGCGCGTTCGGAGTGACGCTGGACACGAAGGTTGCGAGAGATTCTCACGGTGTGTGGCCCACCGCGGTCCGGAATGATGATTCGAAACTTCTATCGCCGTGCTTGAGATGTTCCGTGCGAGTGTTGCAGGAAATCGACGCCGATACTCTGAAGAATCGGGACGGGGAGGCCATGACCGTTCCGCTTCGCCTTACCAACGGGTAACCAAATTGGTCGATTCGCGGCGCGGTGAGGGCGGTCGATTCCGCAATGCCCGAACCTTTTGCCAGGGGACTATTGCGCGACGAACAACTAGCGTGGGGGGTGAAGCGATTCCAAGGAGCAGTGGATTTGACCGACGGCTACGTACGACAGCTACCCGATATTGACCCCGAGGAGACCGCCGAATGGGTCGATTCACTCGATTCGCTCGTCGATGCCGGTGGCGAGCGCCGAGCACGATTCGTTTTGGCCACTCTCACTGACCGTGCCCGCGAACTGGGGGTTGGCACCCCGCTCGAGGTCTCAACTCCTTACGTCAATACAATTCCAAGCCAGAGCGAAGCTTGGTTCCCCGGCGACACGGCCATTGAACGGCGCCTGCGCGCCTACATTCGATGGAACGCTGCGGTGATGGTGGTGAACGCCAATCATCGAGCTGATGGCATTGGCGGACATCTGTCCACCTATGCGTCGTCGGCTGGACTTTATGAGTTGGGTTTCAACCACTTCTTCCGAGGTAAGGCCCATGGCCAGGCGGGCGACCACATCTACTTCCAGGGCCACGCGGCTCCGGGCATATATTCGCGGGCCTTCCTGGAGCACCGCTTGGATGAGGAGCACCTCGATAACTTCCGCCGGGAGTTGTCGGGACACGGACTTTCGAGTTACCCCCACCCGTGGCTCATGGGCGACTTCTGGGAGTTCCCGACGGTCTCCATGGGTCTCGGACCGATTAACTCCATCTATCACGCCCGGTTCAATCGTTACATGCACCATCGTCGCATCGACGACACGTCAAACTCGAGGGTGTGGTGCTTCCTTGGAGATGGTGAGACCGACGAACCCGAGACGCTCGGCGCCATTGGTCTCGCTGGTCGTGAGCACCTCGACAACCTGACCTGGGTTGTCAACTGCAACCTGCAACGTCTTGATGGCCCGGTACGTGGAAACGGCAAGATCATTCAAGAGCTTGAGGCCGAGTTCCGCGGTGCGGGATGGAACGTGATCAAGGTCATTTGGGGCGCGGGATGGGATGAACTTCTCGCCAATGACAAGGACGGCGTGCTGCTCGAGAAGATGAACACCACGGTCGATGGAGAGTTCCAGCGTTACGCCACCGAGTCCGGCGCATACATTCGCGAGCACTTCTTTGGGCCCGATCCCCGTCTGCGCGAATTGGTTGCCCACCTGAGCGACGACGAACTGCGGAGCCTTCCTCGTGGCGGACACGACTACCAGAAGATGTACGCGGCGTATAAGGCGGCCACCGAGCACAAGGGGAGTCCGACGGTAATTCTTGCCAAGACCGTCAAGGGTTGGACGTTGGGCACCGCCACCGAGGCACGCAATGCCACCCACCAGATCAAGAAACTGACCCGCCAACAACTAGCCAGTCTGCGTAGCCGTCTGCACCTGGAAGACGTCATCGACGAAGCGGCACTCGACTCGGACAGCCCGCCCTATTACCGTCCCCCGATCGACTCGCACGAGTATCGCTACCTGCAGGAGCGACGGAACCTTCTGGGTGGGTCCGTGCCCAGTCGTACTACGACCATTCGCAAGTCACTGACGTTGCCGGCCGATGACACCTTCGTCGAGTTCGACGAGGGTTCGAATGGGGCAGAGGTGTCGACCACGATGAGTTTCACGAGGCTTCTGAGGACGATGGCCCGGACCGAAGGCTTCGGCCCACGAATCGTGCCCATCATTCCCGACGAAGGTCGTAGCTTTGGCATGGACACGCTCTTTCGTGAGTTCGGCATCTACGCCGCGGATGGTCAACATTACGAACCGGTCGACTCGCAACTCTTGCTCAGTTACAGCGAGTCCCAGGATGGGCAGATCCTCGAAGAGGGGATTACCGAAGCTGGATCACTCGCGAGCTACACCGCAGCTGGACTGGCTTACGCCACGCGCGGTGTGCCGATGGTTCCCTTCTACACCTTCTACTCCATGTTCGGATTCCAGAGGGTGGGTGACCTGATTTGGGCGGCGGCCGACGCGCAGGCGAAGGGCTTCCTGCTCGGCGGGACCGCGGGCCGGACGACGCTGCTCGGTGAAGGGCTTCAGCACCAAGACGGGCACAGCCTTCTGCTGGCCTCCACGGTGCCGACGTGTCAGGCCTACGACCTGGCTTTCGCCTACGAAGTAGCTGCGGTGGTGCGATCCGGGCTGAAGAGGATGTACGGCGGCACCGACGCCAACGGTGAACCAGGTGCCGGCGATTCGGTGTTCTACTACCTCACCCTCTATAACGAGAACTACGCGATGCCTCCACGGCCCGAGGGGTTGTCGGACGAGGACATCATGTCGGGTCTCTATCGATGGTCGTCGTCTCCCGAGGGTACCGACGCCGTGGCGACAATTCTGTTTTCGGGGTCTTCCCAAGGTGCGGCCCGTGCAGCGCAGGCGGTATTGGCCGAGCGGTACGGAATTGGGGTGGAGCTCTGGAGTGCGACCAGTTACAAGCGGCTCCGTGAAGACGCCCTTTCTATCGAGCGTTGGAACCGCCTTCACCCCATGGATGAGCCGAAGGTCTCTCCCGTGGCCGAGCGGTTGGCCACTGCTCCGGGACCGATCATCGCCGTGAGTGACTTCATGAAGGCAGTCCCGGACCAGATCGCCCGCTTCATCCCTCCGGTGGCGACTAGTGGAAAGAAGACGGCGAACGTCCGTCCGCGACCGTTCGTGACGTTGGGCACCGATGGCTTTGGGCGCTCCGACACGCGTGACGCCCTGCGGAGATTCTTCGAGACCGACGAGGCTCACATTGTCGTTGCGGTCTTGTCCGGTCTCAGCGAGCTTGGCCAGGTCGAAGCGGCCACGGTGGAAAAGTGCATCAATGACTACAGACTCGATGTCGCGACCGACGATCCTCGCACGCGTTAATCAGACAAGCATTAGCGACCTTCGCAGGATTGAGCAGCGTCGCGAATCAGGAAAGGCAAAGTAATGGCTGAAGTACAGATGCCCGAATTGGGTGAAAACATCACCGAGGGCACCGTCACCCAGTGGTTCAAATCCGTCGGTGAGGTGACGACGGCGGGCGAGGCCCTCTTTGGCGTCTCGACCGACAAGGTCGACGCCGAGGTTCCGTCACCGATCACGGGCACAATCACGGAGATTCGTGCCGTGGTGGGCGAGACCGTCGCAATTGGTGCCGTGGTGGCGATGGTTGATGCGCAAGGCGCGGCTCCCGTATCCCAAAGCACGGTGCCGGCGCCCGCTACTTCGGCACCGACACCTGCCGGGGAAAGTCCGGCTCCAGCTCCGAATCCCGTGGCCGCTGCACCCGAACCAACACCTGCGCTCGTTGATTCTGCACTGGCAGCACCGGTAGAGCAATCACTCGCGGCTCCAGCGCCAGTCGCATCACCGGTTGATGCTCGTTTGGTGACCTCGCCCGTCGTTCGCAAGTTAATCAACGAACTGGGTTCGGACGCCAGCCTGGTCACCGGTACCGGTTTGGATGGACGCATCACTCGTAAAGATGCGGAGAAGGTCGCCTATTCCGAGGGCCACCTCGTCTCGGCCCGAACGCGCCAAGCCCGGGCACAAGTCTTGACTGCGCCGATGTCGACGCCACCGCCACCGGCACCGGCTACGGGTGCGAACTTTGTGCCCTTCAACAAGATCCGCAAGATCACGGGCGAGCGCATGGTCGCCACCAAGGCAATCTCCCCACACGTCATGAACGTTGTGGAGGTCGATTACGAGCGCATCGAGTCGGTGCGGCGAAAGCATCAAGATCAGTGGAAGCGCGAGGAGGGATTCACCCTTACGTACTTGCCGTTCATCGCCCGGGCGCTGGTCCAGGCGCTGCGTGAGTTCCCTCACATGAACGCCTCCGTCGTCGAGGGTGGCTTGGTGCTTCACCCCCACGTCGATTTGAACATCGCGGTCGACATGAACTTCGAAGGACTACTCGCCCCAATCATGCGTCAAGTCGAGGACAAGCGGATGCCGGCAATCGCCCGGGAGATCGCCGAGATCGCGTCACGGGTCCGGACCGGCAAAGCGCGCACGGAGGACATCGCGAACGGGACGTTCACGATTTCGAACTCTGGCCCATTTGGTTCCTTCATGGTGGCACCACTCATCAATCAGCCTCAGGTAGCCATCCTGTCGACAGATGGGATCTCGCGCAAGCCAGTCGTCGTCACCGACGCAGAGGGGAACGAATCGATTGCCATCCACTCGGTGGGGATGCTCGTTCTGAGTTGGGACCACCGGGCCTTTGACGGTGCGTATGCGGCGTCGTTCCTACGCCGGTTGAAGGAGATCCTCGAGATCCACGACTGGGCTTCGGAAATGTAGGCAGCGATCCCCGACAAGGGGACTTTGGTCAATCATTAGTTGACTTGATCATATGATAAATTCGTCAGGTATGTACGGTACTTGGCTGTCTCGGTTACTGACGAAGCGGACCCTCGTCACCGAGACCGTGCCACTTCCGATACTCGAAGACGATCGA
>Ga0307377_10002368_pt1 | contig 22297 bp, 22 predicted proteins | sample TR3MG_FD_202535 | JGI IMG/M metagenome (GOLD analysis project Ga0307377, IMG submission 202535) | Soil microbial communities from Risofladan, Vaasa, Finland - TR-3 | ecosystem: Environmental > Terrestrial > Soil > Coastal area > Acid sulfate soil | place: Finland: Risofladan, Vaasa | collected...
CGAATTCGCTAACTTGGCCGATCTCGTGGGGGATTATAAGGGAAACAAGATCGCCATTATCAAGTGGATTCGGATGGCCATGGGGGACATCGGGCTAAAGGACGCGAAGGAATACTATGAACGATACTCGGAAAATCCCCCGCTGCTACTCGAATCATTTTATTGTCCTTCCGACCTCCACGAGGAAGAGCATTTGCGAAGGATGCGCCTCCTGAGAAGTTTCCGAGATCAGGTTATCAACGTCAAGGCTTCCCTGGACAAGCTGATACGCTTGTATGCGGACGCCGTTTTGCCCGTCGAGGCAGAATAGATGGAGGAGTGATGAGGTCCAGATCGCCAGCAAACAAAATCATGCAACAATGCGCAACCGGGGGAAACCCGTTTCGCGGCATGATCTTCCATTGTAAAAACTGTAGGTTTTGGCGAGAGACATCCGGCGGTGAGGGATATTGTACGGACCCAGAAACGGATACGGGAGATTGGGAGCCGTGCAACGAATTCGACTGCTGCACTAAGGGTAGGCCAAAAGGCAAGACATTTTAGATGGAGAGCGAAGATGAGAATTCCCAAAAAAGTCGTGGCCGCGATGCGGCAGTACTACCAGAACCGAAGGCTCGGGAAGGAGTGGGCGGAGAGCAACCACAAGAGCGGCAAACCTTGGGACAAGGCTGCGGACCTGAAAGCCTTCGAGGACGCCCTTCCGAAGAACTGTACTTACTTCCAGGCGTGCGCCGGAACATTCTGGCTTACGTGGCGGCGACCGAGGATTCAGACAGTCCACAGCGAGAAAAACTACTGGACCGGGAAGGTTCTTGCCCGCTTCGATCCGAAGAAAAGGGAGTTCGTGAAGGTTACAGAGGATTGGGCTTAACACTTTATGGGGAGAGTGAAGATGAAAACATGGCGAATATGGGAGCATGATGATTGTCTGTATTGCGGAGGCGATGTTGAGGTTTTCACCGACGCCCCGGATGGATATCTTACTGAGGACGACGAGGCGCGGTGTTCCGCCTGTAATTGTCCCGGTATCGTCACGCTAACAGACGGGGACGACGAAGTGGAACATTTCGCCTCGATCAACTGGCACGATGAACCGGACTGCGATTGTGAATGGTGCCAGAGCCATCCCGCATGATTCTTTTAGCGAGGTGTGAAGATGGAAATAACAATAACATCGCTTTGCAAGGAAATACTATGAGAAAAGAACTATTGCCAAAATGGACCGTTCACGCAACCGGAGATTGGCGGTCGATTCTGGAATCATTCCGCGACCCGGCGACACACCAACCGTGCGAGAAGGAGTTCTACGACCAAGCGCTCAACTCGCGGATGAACCTCGACGATGAGGATCCCGATGCTGGGGTTTGCTGTTCCTTCGACGTGAAGACCTGCGAGGATCTGGTGCGGCTCCTGCGGGCATTGTCTGAAAAGCGCGAAAGGTGCTCGCGCCTCGATATTGACATCTGGGCAAGCACAAAAACCGAAGGGTTTGCAGTCGAACTTGGCCTCTGCGGACATCACACCATGTCCGGCACCGAAGACAAGCGCATGGGCAGCATCAATGTGGACACGAAGGTCCTCGATCAACGAGCCGTAAATGCAGCGCGAAAAGCTGCCGAGATATTGGCAGAGTTTGCGGAGGATTGATCTATTATGCCTGAGTGGGCTTGCGAAGGATGTAGACACCGTTTTGTTGGACGCCCCGACTTGGATTTCCCCTGTCGGGAATGCTGCCGCAATTCGCTCAATCCCATTGATCGGTATGAACCAGAGGACGAAAACGAAGACATGAACGAATAAGACCCCTTATCGGGAGAGCGAAATGGAAGATCCACAAGGGCTAACCCTCAAGGAAATTATCGCGTGCCTACTGGTCCTTTACGCGATATGTTCCCGCGCGATCGTTGGCCTATGGGTATTTCTAACGATTTAGGAGAAGTAAAACAATGACGGCCTTTTATGAAGCCACATGTCCGAAGTGTAGAAAGCACATAGGTTGGCGAGGAGGCATACTGGACCACCCTCCATGCCCACGATGCGGACACCGGATTGACAAAGAAGTGCTCACGAAAGACGCAGCTAAATAGCAAAAATAAGGGAAGATATAATGATTACATTATGTAAGGAAGATTTCGATAGACAAGGATACTACTGCTGTTTTCAATGCAAGAAGTATCGGCCCGATGATCCGATAATGAAATGCAAGGTCCCCGGCATGATTGCGTGCGATAGTCCCTACAATGGGGAATGCCTGTCGTGCCTGCACTTCGAACCAATCGCCCTAATGAAAAAAAAGAGATCAACCATGAGGGGTTTCCCGATAAAAACCTTAAGGAGGAGTGATGCCGCGAAACATCAGAAATTTCTGGATCAAAGGAGAAGTCGATGGGCGTCAGACACCGATTGCCATTGGACCGAAAAATCGACTCGGAGGATTCAAGATCCAGATTTGCATGAGGGCAAACAAAGGAATCGTTGATCCTGTTGAGATTGTTGGTGAAGCCGACGAAGATGGATGGCTTACCCTCACGATCGTTGGCCCCGGCGGCAAGGAAGTTCTTCGGATCAAGACCCATCGTGACGGACCGCAACCCATTGTAGTCAGGTAAGACAAGACCGCAATATTTGCACGTTCAATTGACATGCGCTGATGACATCGTATAATTGAACAGCAAGGCTGCGGCTGTTCGTCCTCCGCAGTTCCGCTTAGTTGAACGGATCCCGGGATGACGCGCCAGCCGTCCCGGGACTGTTCATTAATAGGCAACGTCGAGTGAACCTTGTGCGCTTGAGTAAAGATTGGCCGATGCTCTTGCGATTGGCCAGAGAACGAAAGCTCAGTTCCAAGCAACCCCTTTCCGTCCAACAATTTGTAGAAGATACGGTGAATGCGTCCATCGAAAAGAAGGCCGACATATTCGTCGAACTTCTGATGTATTTGACTGAATCGGAACGGCTGCGTGGAGAAGGAACGATAGTCGTTCCATTCGGAGGAATTCATGCCGAAGATCAACAGATTGGGCGACAAGCGGGGAATGACGGAGGGATCAAAAAAGGGCCTGGAGAAGGCGAGGCAAGTCAGGAGATCGGGACCGAATCGGGGGAAAGCGAAAGCCCCCGCCTCCAAGAATCCTCTGGTGATCCAGAATAAATTCAGCAAGTTGATACATGGGTCCCTCAGCCAATTAAATCCAAGGGTGCAGGACTATGTAAAACTTATTGAGGATGAACCGGGAGCCGTAACTGCTTCGATTCTTGGTATGCTCCTTGCCGAAATGGATGCCGCCAACAAGACTCTTGCCAAGATCTGGAAATGGTTGGATGAATATCTTGATCCTGCAACTGATGGATTCGATTCGAGTGAGGATCCCCCTTTGCCGCCGGATCCGAGGGCGATAACTAAGATTCTCTCTGAGCTTCGTAAATGGTCGCAAATGCTCCACGAATCAGGAATTAAGATTGCTGAAATCCGCGCAAAGACCTTTGGAAGAATTGATGAACAAGATCCGCTCAATGCTTATGAGATCGATTCGGAGGAAATTGAAGAACAAGATGACCAGGATGCCGCTGTTTCCATTCTCGATGATACCGGATCCGATGATCCGGATGGAGAATTTTAGATGTTCGGATCTTGGCAGGGAGCGCGAATTCTCGCAGACATAGAGACGGGAGATCTTCGTGAGGCGCTTCGTGATGCGAAGTGGATCATGGAATTGGCTCAGATTGCCTATGAGACGAAGCAGGAATGCGATGGGTCTCTTACCTTAGATGATTTCGAGGAATTCACTAAAAATATTTCATCTAACATTGTCCTGGAAATAGCACGGCGATTGGTCGCCTACGATAGGGCAAAATTGAGTCAATGGAAATATATGAAGATCGAGGATCTCGTGGAGAAACATCTATACCCAGAAGGTGAGTTCATCCGCGCATACACCATGCGGTATAGAGAGAAGACCGGAAAGGAAATTCGGGAGGACGAGGTCCCTCCTGAGACTACGATCAAGATCTAACGGCGGATAACGGAGGACGAACAAATTTGCGCTGCTGGCGTGCGGCAACGCACGTTCGTTCCCTTCATCCTCTTGCTCGTAATCTCTCTTGGGACTTTATGGAATTAGGGATGGTCAAATGCCCATCCATTTTACATTGCGAGGCGACAACGTGTTCGTGAAGTATTCGGGAGAATACTTCGAGGAATACAAAGCGGTCATCCGTTCCTTCGACTTCGTTCGCTTCGATGTTCCGGCGAAAGCCTGGACGTTTCCTATCAATATGTTCCAGCGCATCATCCCCGTCCTTGGGACTCTTCCTGAACCGCCTGAAATCGAGAAGGCGCTCTACGAAAGAATCGTCGAAGATCGCGCTGCCCTGGAACGTTCAAAGTGGATTCGAAATCAGCAGGACTCGGACTTCGCTCCGAAAGGACTTAACGGCAAGTTGCTCGCATTTCAAAAGCTCGGATCCATGTTTCTTGTTCAAGGCAGGAGAGCTGTTCTTGGCGACGATGTCGGGTTAGGCAAGACCGTGCAGGCCATAGGTGCTTTCATTCATCTGCTGGAAACCGAGGAGATCGACAGCGTTCTGATCATATGCCCGGGGCATCTCAAGAGACAGTGGGCTGCTGAGATCAAGAAATTCAGTTACTGGCAACCCACCATCATCGATGGTAGCAGGGTTATCAGAGAAGATAAATTCAAAAAAGGATCTCAGATATTAATCACGAACTATGAATTGCTTTCACGGGATCCGGAATATTTGGCAAGGGAATGGGGAGCTGTTGTCCTTGATGAAGCTCAGAATATCAAGAACTACAAGACGCAAGCCGCGAAATTAACATTGGAATTACGAGCTGTTTACAAATGGGCGCTCACCGCCACGCCTCTTGAGAATGCCCTTCCAGAACTGCACTCGATATTCAATTTTGTAAGTCCCGGATTCCTTGGCAAATGGTATGAATTCGAAAGGAATTTTATCGTCAGAGATTTCTGGGGCAAAATCATTGAATATCGAAACCTTGATAAACTCAGCGAGATTATCAAACCATATCTGCTTAGACGCAGGGTGGAAGATTGCATTTACGATTTCCCACCAAAGGAAAGCAAAGTTGTGTTTCTTGATTTCCTTCGGGAAGAAGGCATCATTTATGCGGATATCAAGAAGAAAGTCACGTCATTTCTCAATGAAGCCCGTTCCGAGCAGATTAATAAATCCAACAAGATGACCCAAATAGGCTACCTTCGACAGTCATGCGATCATCCTCTTCTGATATCGAAAGAGTTCAATTACAGCTCGGCGAAAATTGAATGGTTGAAAAGGGTCGTTGCTGAAATCAAGAATTGCGGTGAGAAGGCCGTCATTTTCACCGAGTGGAGTAGGATGGCTAAGATAATCCAGAGGGAACTCGGTGGCTGTCCGATCCTCCATGGTGGGATGGACTTTGCCGCAAGACACGAAACTCTCGAACAATGGAGGGAAACAGATGAATCACTTGTCACCACGGATTGCGCGAATGTCGGTCTGAACCTCCAGCAGGCAAATTGGATGATTTCCTATGAGCTTCATTGGAATCCCGCTGTCATGAAACAGCGGGCAGGCCGCGTCCATCGTCTAACTCAGAAGAAGCCGGTCCATATCCGGGCTCCCGTGATCAGGGCCTCCGTAGAAGAAAGAGTCTTGGAAGCCCTCAGTGGAAAGGCCGACCTCTTCAAAATGGTGGTGGACTCACTTGCGTCACAAACGCGTAAGGTGAGCCGTAATGATCGGGGATCTTAGCAATGAACTTTGCAGACTGATTTCGTTATACAAAAACAGAGTCGGTCTGTTTCAATGGAACGGTCAGAAACGGCCGTTCTTGATGAAGGACATTGTGCGTCATCATCTATTTTCGAAAGCCGAGTCGAGTGGCTTCACTCCGATACCCAATGTCCATTTTCTCAACTGGACTTATGATCTTATATGCTTGAAGGGAACTCGACCGGAATATGTATTTGTGATCCGGGAAAACATAACCGAGGATTTTAGACAATTGCTACTGTTTCCCAAAACTACTGAAAGAGTTCTGGTAGCCCTTACGAGGCGTGCGATACCCGAAGAGCCGAACGACGATATTACTCTAATCGTAGTCTCAAGGACTCCCACCAGCGAAATCAATGCGTCCCTGTCTGTGAAGAAAATTATCGGCGATTACTCAGGAGCCTTCAGGGAGATCTATGGTTTTCCCCCGATCTTCGCGTATTCGCAGATGGTATCTCCTGCGAACAGGTTGACAAACTTCTGGCTTTCAAAAGCCGCCGATCTCAATTTTCGGGAATACTGCATCTGGTTCATGACGATGCGACAGGCCAATCGGGATGATCCGAATGTGGATCGGGTGGTCGATATCAAAGATCTCTTCGACAAGAATGCACTGGCTACCTTCCGCGTAAAGAAAGCGGAGACAACTTACGATGATAGATGGACACAAACAGGCTGGACCGGCTTGGATTCTTAGAAACGTCAAGGAATACACGCCGGTTGGGACTTCGGATTTTCCGTATCTTACCGAGGATTGGGAAAATATTCTCATAGAGATTCGGAAAAGGATTTCCAATGAGTGCCACAAATGCGGAGGCGGAGTTTATTTGTGCAATTCCCATCTTCGTGATTTCGATTGGATGATGACTCTTGCCTTGGGGAATGTGCCCACACGATATTGGCCGTTGGAAATAGAGGATTCTTTGATTACCGATCAAAGCACGATGTCGATAATCCGAGGATCCTGCGACAACATCATCGATGTTGTTCAACATGGGCTCGGGGTTTCAATATTCGGGGGCAAAGGAATTGGAAAGACCACTCTGTCAATCTATGTATTAAAGGCAGCGCTGCGTAAGGGCTTTAGCGGATTTTTTACATTGATGGAATCTTTACTTGGAGTGATCAAGGAATCCTTTGACAGCTCCGAGATCAAAGAGCGTTTCAATGCCATTAAGGGCGTGAAAATCCTGGCCATCGATGACCTCGGACGGGAATACATTTCCAAGACAAGTTTCGTAATCGCAAGACTCGACGAACTTCTGCGTTGGCGTGACGCAATGAGTTTGTCCACGATGTTTACCTCAAATTTGACCGGACAGGAGTTCAAGGATCGATATGGATCTGGGATCGTATCTCTTCTCAAGAATACGAATAAGGTGCTCGCCCTGAAAGGGAAGGAACTCCGGTCTGATTTGAATGAATGGGATGAGATATGCCCGACATAACTCTTGACCTTTCGAACCTCAATCTTGAGTTCGAAGTCATAGCGCATTCGATCCAGAAGGGCATGCTCCCCGAGGGAGTAGAACCGAATATTTTTGCCGGTCAAAAGTCCAACTGGATCGCGAGAAAGCTTGCGACCCTGGGACCTCCGGCGTCCATTTCCCTGATCCTTGCGGAACTTCAACGGGAAGGAAGGGATAACGAAACCGAGGAATTTGAAAGTCTTTTGACCAGGCTGCAAACACAGAGGGTCATAGAGACGACGATCCCTGATGCCGTTAAGCGCCTCAAAGAACTTGCAATGGGAAGAAAGCTCGCATTAATTCTTTCAAAACAAGATGGCATAGCGGAGAAACTCAAGGATCATAAAATTACCGAAGCTTTCAGTGACCTTCAGAATTTCTTGTTTGCCGAAACAACCATGCGGGACGTGATCTCTGAAGGGTCCCTCATTGCCTCCGAGCAAGAAATTCTTGCAGACATCGAAGCATCCAGACAAATGGAGGAGTTTCGGGGATGCAAAACTTATATCTCTGAACTTGACGAGGCGATCCAGGGCCTGCTTCCAGGAGAGGTTGGGTTGTTCGTGGGCGCTTCGGGCGAAGGCAAGTCAATAGCTCTGCTTGATATAGGGATGAGAAATTGGGAAATGGGCCAGAAAAATGTTCTCGGTTTTACTATCGAGATGAAGAGGCGGGAGCAGGAATTCAGGCAGATTTCGTGGGCCACTGGTATAGATTCGTTTCAGTTCCGTTCGGGTGAATTTTCGGAAGAGGAGATGGATCGGATCAAAAGGTTTTTCGTGGAACGACGAACCAGAGAAAACATTTTCTATTGGATTGATATCCCGGAAAACATCAACGCTGCTCAGATAGAAAGAAAGATTATCCAAACGGAGAGAAAAACTGGCAAAGTCTTCGATCTGATTCTCATAGATTACATGCAGATAATGTCGCCGATAGGCCGGTTCAATGCGCGAGTGGATTGGGACGCCCAAGCGGAGATTTCATGGAACGTTCATAATCTTGCCCGTCGCACCGAGAAGGCGATCTGGTCCGCAGCCCAAAAGAAAGAAAATCTTTCTGATAAGGAAAGACAAAAGGGCGGTCTCAAATCGATCGGTCTGAGTTATCTTGTGGCTCAACCTGTGGATATTGTCGCTGTTTTGCTCGAAAACCTGCTTGCCGGTTTCATAGAAATCAATATCGCCAAGGGAAGATCCGTCAGAAAAACGCGCATAAAGTTGCGTCCCGATTTCAGGTATGCACATTTAAAGAGATTTGAAGACCCAATCGGATCGCGGGAGGGTGAAGGAAGACCACCAGAATCGGGAGCTTGATCAATGCCCGACTATCGTTTGATGTTAGAAGGTTTCGGATTCTCCCGCGTCACCAAACGCGGAGAAGAAATTACTGCCGATTGTCTATTTTGCGGGGGTAGAAGGAAATTCTATTTCAATACTTCTAAGCTCGTGGCTATATGTTTTAGGGGGTGTTTTGCGGGAAGCGCCGTAACTCTCATCAGCCGTTTGGATGGTTGCGAACCAGAGGCGGCACGCGCGCGCCTTGAGGAAGGAGTTGATTGGTTCACGAAATTCAATGCCATGGTGAATCGCAAAGAGGTAATCAACATTCGTAGAACACCATTACATGTACCGGTTTTTCGAAAGCTGAATAGAAACGAAATGGATTATTTGATTCGTAGACACGTTGATCTTTCTCTCGCTGAAAGTCATGGTGCCATGGGATGCGATAATGTTGAGAGTCTCGTTTCGTCGTTTAGAGATTGCGATATGTCAGAATCTGTTAGGCTTCTGGAAGCTTTTCCTCGACGGTTTCTATATTTAATGAACCGAATTATATGGCCCATTTTAACCATTGATGGAAATCTTCATAGTTACGAAGCGCGAACTATCGTCAATCAAGAACCGAAGGTGTGTTTCCCCGTCGGGATCAATGTCAAAGAGACGGTTTTCATTTCAAAAAGACAAGAGAAGGATTGGATAATCCTGGTCGAAGGAATGCTCGATGCCCTGACAGTGGAAGCCTGGAATTTCCCCGTTGCTTCGATGTTTTCGAATGGAGTTTCTAAGGAACAATCGGCGTATCTTCACAAGTTCTCAAGAATCTATCTGTGCTTCGACAGCGATGCCGGTGGAGAACTCGGCTTTCTCTCGGCCGTCGAGAGACTCTTCGAAGGCACCGCCCTTTTTGAGATGATTCTTCCCGAGGGTAAGGATCCCAATGATTGTAACATGGCGGAATTCACGAAAGCTTTCGTGGAAGCGAAGCAAATTACTGAGGGCCATAGACTTGTGAAGATGAAAAGAAAGAAAACATCCAGGCGATAGTCATATGTAACGATTGTAATGTTTATATGTTTTGCATCGTTCAATACTTAACCTCCCTAAAATGTGAGAAATATCCAGAAAATTGGCATATTAGATCCTAAAAAATTCTGTTCATCTCGTATAATATCACGACAGCGGAATGCTTGAAGGACGAACAATGCCTCACGCGAGCAATTATGCAGCCGGGAGTCATATTGCCAGATTTCGCGAACGGGGAATCCATCTCAGCCATGCCAGATATGCCAGTGTGACCTACGAGGGGCGGTCCGAGGAAGGGGTTCCATGTGCTCTCTGTGGCTACCCCAACATCATTCATATCTATAAACTAAGATTCGAAATTCCAATCGTTATCATGCATCGTGAGGATGGGGATTCCAATGACTTAGGAAGACCCCCAAGACCTATTACGAGTATTGAAGTATCCAATACAAGAATTGAGGAATTTTATCCCGTAGGTTCTGAATGCATCTATAATTGGGCTGAATACATTCGAGAGATGGGCGGCAATTCACAGGATGTCGAATTTTGGCAAAATGGACCTGTAGCCCAAGTTCAGGAATTTGAAAGAAGCAGAGGATATAATGCGACCATTCGGTCTCGTATAAATCGACTTGATGCCATCTTCAGATTCACGCCGAATGATTTCGGCCCTTGTAACTTGTTATCGGAATGGATTTCTCAGGAACGCAGGAATTTTTGGGCTGCGAACTACGGTGATGTAAGGATTAATCGTCTGATAGAAGTCTTGGAAAAGATCGCCGCTTTCTGGAACAATACGCCTTGGGATTTAGAAACTAACTACGGACAATCCCGGTCTACAGCATTTAAAAGGATTCTCTCTCATAATCTTGCATTTTATGAAGGTTTCCTCGATTTTAATCCAATCACAATGTGTGCATGTCCGACGGGACGAGTTACTGTTCTATGTAACGTCTGTGCCCGTCCTTATATGACAGTTACGAATTTTCCGGGGGGGGGGCATTGGCTGTTATTAAGTTCTGTCCCCCAAGCCTCACGTCAATTGGAGTGCGCTCTTTGCGGCACATCGAGCGGTCCGATCAGGCAAGATAGACAATCTACTGAACCTTCCATGCAGAGATATGGGGGATGGTCTTATCAAGTGCGTCAGATTAGAACTGAAAATGATTTCAATGAGATTCCGGAATCCTCCCGATTGTCCCCTGAACTCCGAGCAATAATTCGATGTGCTCTTAGAAATTCTCCTGGAGTTGAAATAATCGGAAGCATTGCAGAATATGCTCTTCGACAAGGTAGGGTTACGATTGCTCAATTAAATGTTTTGCGTTCGAGAGCTGATATTCCTCCTGGGACTCCAGAATGTCCAACTCATCATATTCTAATGCGTCGGGTACAAGGCAGACGGGGTCCATTCTATTCATGCCCATTTTATCCTAATTGCAGTGAGACGCGTAACATCCCCGTCAATGTTACTGTCGATAATAGTCCTGATATCGAACGTCCCGTTCCAGTAAACTCCGGGGAAGTTTCTCTTGCCCCAATTGATCTCGGTGGAGGAGGAAACCGCCATCGGAGAAGAAATCTTCCAAGACCGGCCGTTGTTATTTGTGAACAGGAAATTCGGGTTACTAACGTCGATCCGGAGACTATAGGAGAAGAATCTGAACGATCGGCGATGGAAGAACAAGCCAAAATTTTCAAGCGGGTTCTTGTGGCCACTATCATCGAGAAGTGCAGATAAGGAGATTGTAATGCCCAATAATGAAAATCGTCGCAATGACGATATGGAGGAATTCGGGGAGGAGATGGCTCCGCATCAATCAACGGAACGCACCAAAATCCATCCGTGGACAGCCGGAATGATCGGAGAATGTGATTTCTGCGGATTGATCGCCGGGGTTCCTGATCCTTGTCGGAGAGAAGATGAGACCGCAGGATGCCCGAGATGCGGAGGAAATTTCACCTTCTATACCGATTACCAGGGCATGGAAGTTCCGATGATCGATCTGGTTAGGGATTGGAGGCCGGGGCAGACCGGTCGTTGCAACTGCTGCGGTTTCATTGCCAGGGTCTTCAATGATGTAAAAAAGGAGGACGGAACCGCTGGATGCGAAATGTGTGGAGATGGAACTTTCGAATTCGTATACGGACTCCCTAATCCGGCCATGCGGGCTCCTGCTCCCAAGCCTGTTTATAGGCATGAGATCGAGGGCATGGAAATCAACCTGCCTCGCAGAGTCGATTTGGAAATTCTTAGAAGAATTCTTGAACTACTCCGCCGGGGAACTTCTTCCGATGAGATTCTGGCCGTCCAAGACGAAACTCTTCAGATGCTCTTCGAAGCAGATCGAATCACCAAATTGACCGTGGAAGTAATCAAGAGAACTGAGAACCGTAGAAGATGGGAAGTCAATGAACCACTTCTATATTCATCCGAGGATAAAGAACGACTTTCAAAAATCAAGATGCTCAGAGTGCCCCTCAATGGTCGCATCAAGATTCAATTTCCAGGCATGAATGGTCCGATAGTCAGATGGATATCATCGGAAATTTTCGAGGCCCTACGCGCCGATCGGTTTAAATTGATCTTCGATGGGAAGTTCAAGGCCGTGACGGCCGAGAGACTGAATGAAGATGAGCGCATTATGATTAGCCAACGCTTCTTTTCGAAGCTCAATCATCTACTCGAAAGAGGCATCGTGAAGGCGTGGAGTTCTACGAATGAAGAAATAGAGTTAGATCCCGGCTCTTGGGGACGGTATTCCCTTGAGGATAGCAACGACGATTAATGCCGATGAAGAATAGATTGCATTAAGAAAGGTGATCGATGCCGGATTCGACCGACATATCGATTCGCGATTTCCCGGATCGCGCTTGGGGTGTTGAACTCGAAATGATGCGGGGCGTGGATATTAACGTATTGGTCACGAGATGTCGCAATGCGCTGATAGCCAACGATATCTCCCGCGAGGTCCGGAGCAGTCCTTACCATCATGACGGACCAGAAAACAGAATATGGAAATGGAAACCAGATGGATCTTGTGGACATGAGCTATGTTCCCCGGTTCTTGTGGGATGGCGGGGTCTTTGCGAATTAAAGGTGATGATGGAAGCAGTGGATAAATATGGAACCGATACCGGTAGGCGGCTTATTAACAAAGATTGTGGGGTTCATGTCCATGTTGATTGCAGGGATCACGATTGGGCCGATATCAAATCTCTTGCCATGGCCATGAAAATCTGGGAACCGATCTTCTATGCAATGAATCCTCATTCAAGAAAAGAAAATAGATTCTGTCGGCCGATGGAACTGTCCATGAACCGCTTGAAACGTGTCACGAATCGCGATCAAATTTCGGATGTATGGAATTCCTACGACAATAGCGGCGACAGACATCATGGTTTGAATCTCGAACCGTGGTGGCGACGCGGATCAGTCGAATTCAGATATTTCGCGGGCACCTGGGCATTCGAAAAGGCGGCGGCTGGCATCATGATCTGCGTCATTACGATCGAAGCCTTACATAGGAAGGGGTCCGTAAGACTTAATGATGAACAAATAGCGGGGACCTTCGATGAGATATGGAAAATGGCTGGAAATGTCGGCCTTGAGAAATTTGCGGATAAGTTCTTCAAAGATTTTCTTGTCATTCGCGGTGGCGGATGTCCGGCCTTCCTGGAATTCATAAAATTCATAAAATCAAGAATCAAGTTTTTCTATTGCGATAACGGAGACAGAAGACAAATCTCTTGAGGTCGCCATGTGCGGAATCTGTGGGTTAATCGGGAGAGTTGATGAGAGTCAACATTCAAGGGTTTTCAGGTTTCTAACTGCCCTCTCCATAGCTACAGAGAGTCGTGGAATTCACGCCACGGGATATGCTGGACTTGACAATGAAGGAAAGGTTTTCGTAGAAAAATCCCCGGTGAGGGCAAGTGAGTTTATACATACCGAATCGTGGTTGAGATTTCGGGATCAAATGTTCCCCGATTTCTTCATGGTGCATTGCAGATCGGCTACGCACGGCGATCCCAAGGTCAATTTGAATAACCATCCTTTTATGTCGAGGGATGGCAAGTATGCTTTCGCGCACAATGGAATCATCAATGATTTTAAATTCCTTGCCAGTCGTGAGAATGTCGAGTTGTCCACCGAGTGTGACAGCGAAGTGATTCTCAGGATCATTGAAAAGTTCAAGGATCCCATCGAGGGAATCAAAAAAATCTATGAAAACGTTTTTCAGTATATGCGTCGGGATGGCGCTTGTATATTGCTCGATGCAGATAAAAGGCGGGCACTCATGTTTCGAAATCCATTGAGAACCCTTCATGTTATAAGACTTAAAGAATTCGAGAATACCGTAGCTTTTGCCAGCACGAGGCAACTTTTATGTCGTGCAGTCGAGGATGTATTCGGGAAGAATTCGATGCCGGAAGGTTTCGATATCAAATCCGAAAGAATCTATATGATTAATCTCATGGAAAACGGAACGCCCAAAATTGAAACGGAGGATGTCGAGATAAAGCGGGATGAAGTTTTCAGTAGGCAACTTCCGCCGCCCATGCGAAGGCAATATACCGTTTCTTGCTCCGCCAAAACACAAGGTGAACTCTTCGACAAGCCCATTGGCTTTGACGAAATCCCGGAAGAAGGACCGCAGCTTGTTGAATGTCACTGCGGGTACGAAGAATTTCTATGGTCTGGAGAGACCAAGAAATGTTCCGCTTGTGCATCCTATGACTTATCCACAGAGGGAGTATCTCCAGTCAGCTCCGGGGCCTTTCAGGATACGTGGCTCAGAATCCATTGTGAGAATTGCGGGTTTATTTGGGAAAGGAGACCTGGCGTTGGCAAACTGCGTTGCATCAAATGCGGCTCGACGTGGACCGCGGTCATCGGAACCAAGTCGAGAACCATGACGACCCCCACGGTGAGCATCTGGAAATGCTTGAAATGCAACGTGAGATTCGTGGCGGCACAGCAGCCGGGGATGTGTACGAATTGCAGATCCAATGATATTTCGTGGGAAGGAAAATTGGAGGGAGCCGTGCTTCCGGAATCTTGGAATTTCAAAAAATGCCATGATTGCGGCGACCAAATTCCGAGCATAGGCCCGAGTCGATGTATTAAGTGCATCGAAAAGCGAAGACTTCGTAAAGGATAGAGATGGCCGTTCATCTGATATTTGTATATGGAACGTTGAAAAAAAACGGCAAGGCCACGGCCTTTGTGCATGGAGATCTTTTTGATCTTTGGCATTTCCCCGGCGCGCAAAACGTGGGGAATGAGACCGCACCATGGATAAGGGGACAAGTCATTGTTGTGGATGATTTGGAACTCAGGCAACTTGATCGTTATGAAGGTGTTCCAAAACTTTATACGAGAGAGAAAATTTTGATCTTCGACGAGATTAAAAATCCTTTGTGTATCGGATGGATTTATCAGTATGCGGGAGAACAAAATGGCAGGAGATGTCCCGATGGGGAATGGCATAAAGGCATCATCTATTGAATGATAAAAAAATGAGATCTCTTGCGACAAACGATGGACATGTTTTCTGGGGAAGAGACGAATACGATATCGTTTCTAAAATGCGACGTGCTGATTTCGCAGGCTCCCATCCAAATAATAGAGCATATATCGACTCGGTGGCAGCACGAATCGGCGAGATGTCCCCACGCATCCATTCGTCGTTTCAGAATGGACGGATCCACGAATGTGATGAAATTCAGTTTATTGAACTTCTAATCAATGCGGGACTTCTGACAGAAATCACTGAAGACTTTCAATGTCCCCGTGCCCATATGTTCTGTAATTCCATGAGACCGACTTGCCTTGGAGGAGACGGCTCTTGTTGGCTCAAGAAGCAGGAATCATAACTGGAGGACGATCAATGCTCTGGCCGGTCGACAAGGACATTGAGTCCTGGGTCCGCAAATGGACCCCTTTCATAAAAAAATTGGCGTTCCATTTGAACCTTCATGATACAGATGAGGACGATTGGCTTCAGACTGCGAGGCTCGTCTATTGGGAAGTCGCCGATAGATTCGATCCCAATAAAGGAAAATCCTTCGATTCCTTTGTGTTGGATATGCTAAAGCTCCGACTGCTTGATCTGAAGAAAGCCGAGTCTAATATGAATAGGTTCTGGCTTCGCAATTCTGTGGCTATTGATGATCTGGATGTCTGGTGTCCAATTCCAGAATATCGAATTCTTGATCTTGATGTATCAAAAGATTCGGAGACCGTTCTGAGGTTGATATACGCAGGTTATTCAATCCCAGATCTCCGGCGACAACTTGGAATTCCCATTTCGGTCATCAATAGGGCCAAAGATGAAATGGCAAAACATTTCATAGAAGGAGGAAATACGATGATGCGTGCATGGCTCGAAGAACGCGCAAGGGAACTTGGGATAATCGCTGAAGTAGACGAAAACGACTTCTCTCTTGCCAACAGAATCCTTTCTCATGGCAAAACAGCCCGAAGAAAATTTAGGATCGTTCCGGTGCCGCAGAAAGAGGAGAACGAGGGGAACGAGGACGGAGAATACACCGAGAACAGTTTGAAGATTCCCGAAAAAACCGGGCCGATCTGCCTTGGAATCGGTTGCGAGAATGCTGTCATCGAGGGCTCAAGGTTCTGTTCGTTAACCTGCGCGGAACGATCCTTCAAGGAACTAAGGAAGGACAGGAAGAAATCACAATCTGTCGAGAGATCAGCCACCAATGCCGCCTATTCTGGTGAGATATCGTCCGAAGCCATCAAGGCCCTTGAGAATCCCTTCCCTGGTGGAAGTTCGGCTCACGAGATCTTCGAACTCTTCAGAGAAGGAGGGACCAAGGACACCCTGGCCGAGATCCTTGACAGTGCTCTGATGAAAAAGGGAATCAAATGCATATCGCCCACTGAACGGGTCCGAAGAGTGGTCACCGACACGCGGCGACTTGGTTTCGAATTGAGGAAATCCAAGGTCGGATTCTTCAAGTTGACAGGTAGAAAAAGACAGGAGATTGAACATGAGTCTACTCGAAGAACTCAAGAAGAAGCTCGCGGATATTGATGTAAAGGATCTTTCGATCCCGGTAGGTATCGCCAAAGCCCGAAGCGAAGGGGCTAAGATTATTGAAACTTTCATGAAGGATCATGATTTATGGCCTTTGATCAAGGAGGATCCTCCGGGGAAATATTATATTGTGAGCAACCTTCCCGGTGATTCTGATATTAGGATGCATCTATCCGATCATTTGATTGCGATCCTCAAGAAACGTTCCGAAAGGTGAGAGGTCTTCCGATGTCATTCGTCCATCTTCACGTTCATGATACCTATAGCCTACTCGACGGCTTCGGCATTCCGATCAAGATGGTCCAGAGATCAGCTGAGATTGGCTTGATAGCGCTGGCCCAAACCAATCATGGTACTATCTCGGGCCATATTGCGCACCAGATGGCTTGCAAGGAAACCGGAGTTTATCCCGTTTATGGCTGCGAATTTTATATCGTTCGCGATATGAGTAGGCGAGGACTTACCGAAGAGGAACGACACGAGATCACGATAAAGACTTCGGGAAAAGCTGAAGCCGAAAAGATGAAGAGTGAAATCCTCAAAGGGGCCAGGGAGCGCTCACACATCGTAGTTCTCGCTGTTAACGATGAAGGCTACAAGAATCTCAGAACCCTCGTATCGCTATCAAACCTTGAAGGGTTTTACCATAAACCAAGGATTGATTACAAAACCCTCGGGAAACACAAAGCCGGTTTATTTGTATCGTCGGCCTGCATTGCTGGCGATCTTCCCAAATACATTATCAATGGAGAAATGAAGAAGGCGGAACGACTCGCCCGCTTGATTAACGAAACCTTCGAGGGCAGATTCGCAATGGAAATCATGCCGCTCGATATAGACGAACAGCGTCGAGTTAATTTGGGAATTCAGGATCTTTCCAAAACAACAGGAATTCCGGTAATAGCTACGAATGATGTTCATTATCCACTGGAACAGGATGCCTGGGCACAGGATGTTCTACTCGCAATAGGGACCAATAAAAGATTCGCGGATGAAAATCGACTCAGATTCGGAGACGGCCATCTGTTCCTGAAATCGGAAACGCAGATGGCGTGGGCTTTCAGAAAATTTCATCCTGATCTTGATCCGTCGTTTGTATCTTCGGCTATCGGACTTACCTACGACCTGGCCTTCAGCTTCAAAGCGGATCCGTTAATATCCATTGCGGGGTTGCCCATTTTTGAATTGCCTGAAAATTTCCAAGATCCCGATGAATTCCTGAGATATCTTTGCGCAGTAGGTTGGAAAAAGCGGGGCTTGGCCAATAAGAATCTGGAAATCCAAAAAACATATGGCGATAGGGTAAAATATGAACTCGGAATCCTAAAAGAGAAAGGCTTTGCAAACTATTTTCTGATTACATGGGACATGGTCAAATGGGCCAAGGAGCATGGGATATGCGTGGGTCCGGCTCGTGGGTCTTCCGCCGGATCGATAGTGGCCTATCTTCTCTTCATTACTGAAATAGATCCGCTCCGTTTCGGTCTGTCCTTCGAAAGGTTCATAGCACCACATAGAAAGGACTATCCAGATATTGATATTGATTTCGAGGATCTTAGACGCAATGAAGTCAGAGAATATCTGAATGAACGCTACGGATCCGAACACGTAGCCAATGTGGCCACTATCAATGTCCTTGGCTTTAGATCCGCTTTCCGTGATGCTGCGAGAGCTTTCGGAGTCCCGCAGCAGGAGGTCAATCGGGCCATTGGATATTTCGAGGAAAGTTTTGAAGAAGAAAACGATGAAATTGATACCGCCGCCATCGAAGAATTCGGGGCCAAATATCCAGACGTATTGAGGGCAACAAGAGCATTACAAGGCCAAATTCGAGCCGGTGGAACTCATGCTGCCGGTGTGGTCATTTCCAACAAACCTCTGAAGGAAATCACTGCAATCGAACTCAGAGAAAGTGTTCCGGTAGTCGCGATGACTAAGGATGAAGCCGAGACTTTGGGACTCATCAAATTCGATCTCCTCGGTCTTCGCACTATGACCATCCTATCCTGGGCTGTTAATGCCATGAATGAGAAAAGAAAGATCGAAGGTCTTCCCGCAATATCCGTGGAATCCCTCACTACATCTCTGAATGATCCGATAGTCTTCGCTGAATTCGCTGCTGGGAATACTGACTCCGTGTTTCAGCTTAATAGGCCGGGAGGAAAACGACTCTGTCAAGATATTCAAATCAATTGCTTTGATGATCTTGCAGTCGTGAATGCTCTCGATCGGCCCGGTCCTCTTCAATCAGGTGGAACCGAAATATATGTCAAGAACAGAAAAAGAAAAATGATCGGACCTGGAATCCATCCTATCTTTTCCGAAATCACCGGGGATACATTTGGGGTTCTTCTATATCAGGAACAAGTAATGAGGATTTGTCGGGAATTGGCTGGTCTCGATTGGCCAGATGTGCATGCCATTCGAAAAGCAATCGCCAAGTCACAAGGTATCGAGGCCCTCGAATCTTTCTGGCAAAAATTCAAAGATGGGGCTATGACCACCAGCGGTTGCAAGGAAGCAACAGCCAGAACAATTTGGGATATGATCGTTAGGTATGGAGGATATTGTTTTAACAAATGTATTGACATCCACACTCAAATCATTACAATGGATGGTGTTAAGGAAGCGCAGGACCTTCGAAAAGGCGACAGAATTCTTGTTGCTGATCCGGATGGGCTTCGTGAAAGCGAGGTTGTGGATGTCTACGATCAAGGATTCCTCAACGGATACGAAGCAACATTCGACGACGGAAGCAAAGTTGTCTGTTCCATTGAACACAAATTTTCCACCGATCGAGGAGACCTGTCCCTCGCCGACATCATCAAAACAGGAGCCGAAGTTGCGTCATCCGAAAAGGCAAAAACCTGGGGGATGGAAATGTCTGGGCTGTGGGATAATCTTTTCCGCCCGATGGGAAAGAACGGAACATTACAAAACCTGTCCGCGTTTTCCGGAAGAACGCCGACGAATTCGTTCTCAAACGATGTCCTTGGTTTGGCAGAATCATCGACCCGCTTTAATCCGCGCCGCGTCGGAAACGGCGAAAAGGACATCGGCGAGGCAAGATGTTCAGGACGCCAGAGCATCGCGCCTTGCCGCATGGCGGGCGTCCCATCCGGAGAAGATGAAGGAGATCACCCGCAAGATGCTGGCCGCGAAGAAACAACTTGCGGGCCGATCCTCGAAGATCGAACAAACAATCGCCTCCTTGCTTCCAGGCTACAAGAGGAATTCCCAAATCAGATGCACGGGCATGGTTCGGGAAGTAGATTTTGTCCTTGGGAAAGTCTGGGTCGAAGTGGACGGGCATTTCCATTTCCTTCCTGTGTACGGACAGAAACGCCTTCAACAATCCTTTATCCGCGACGAGGCGTTGAATTGGGAAGCGGTGAAACGTGGTGCCAAGCTAATTCGGGTGGGGTTGGAATGCTTCACGGCATCGGGGGCAATCAGACCGATCTTCAAAATGGCCGTACTGGATGCTGTTTGCAATCCACAGCGGGGGCTTACGTGTATCGGAGACTTATATCGGTTGTCCCCGTGGGACCGCGGAAAATGGTTGACATCGAAGTCCGCGCGCCTCACCTTTTTGCCCTTGCAAATGGATTGATCTCCCATAACTCACATGCAGTTGCATACGCAGCAATTAGTTATGCGACTATGTGGTTGAAAATCTACTATCCTGCGGAGTATCTGTGTGCGGCAATGCTTTATGGATCGAATCCTCGCGAAGCCGTCACGGAAGCTCGAAAGCATGGGATCTCGGTGAATGAGCCTAATATTAACAAGAGCGGTCTTGGTTACTCCATTCGAAAGCGTTGGATCTATGCTGGTTTGGATGCCGCGAAAGGGATTGGTCCCGTGGCGGCGACTGAGATAATATCCGCAAGAGAGTCTGGACCTTTCGTGGATTATAAGGATTTCTGTTCGAGAACTGGTAGCAGGAAGGTCCATAAGGGAATAATCAAAATACTGATCGAAGTTGGAGCGTTCGAATCAATTCACCGCAACACCGAGGCGATGCTTGAATTCCATGCTTATAATGAAGACTCTAAAGGGAAATTAAATCTGTTTGATACAGAAAACGAAGAAAGATACAAAAAGACGTTTCCCGGGAAGAGTCCCTCTATTGAACTCCTCCTAAGACGCGCTGCACTATTGCCTTACATGCCGGTTCACCATGCAGGACTCGAATTCAAAGATGTTTTGGAGTCACTTGATAGATTGTATTCGTCCAGGACTAAGATAAATGAACTGAGAATTGCCGGTCGAAAAAATATCAGAAACGAAACCAGAACTATCACTGGCATACTGATGAAGTTCGAAATCAAAGTCGGGGAATTTGGTAGCAGAAAGAAATTCGGTCTTGCTTGGATTGAGGACGAAACGGGTGACATAGTGCTTCGCATGGATCCCAAAAGATTTTCACAGGAGATGGAGATTCTGCCCAATCGAATCGGATATCCATATCTCGCAGTCGTATCTCCTGTATCGGAACAAAGAGCTGATGTACGAGAAATAGCAGATCTCATGAAATTCAGGGAAAGTTTCAAGCGGGAATATCTTAAAACAAACTCGATGGCGAATCTGCTTGAAGCGCCGGGAAGAATCGTAAAACCTTTTCGCGTAGAACATCGGATACTAAAGACGGCCACGAAGATTCGGAATCCATTCGTCGTGGGACTCGTCGCGAGGATCTCGTCCGGGAACTCGAAAAGAGGTGAAATGGGTTTCATAGAACTTGTTGATGAGACCTCTCAGCAACTTGTTTTAATATGGCCGGATTCCTGGGAATTCCTGAAAGACAAACTTGTCGAGGGCAGGATCTATGAAGCATCGCTCAGCGTTACCCGTGATCGCACGCTATCTTGCGATGTTTCGCGTGGAAATTATTTTAAGGAGATCGAACAAACTCCAGAAACTTGAACGTTCAAAATAATCATGCGTATCCGGAGCGCGTCGTTCGTATCATGAATGTCACGACGGTCGGTTCGAAAGCAACTAAATTTTGGAGAACCAGCAATGCCAATGACGGTTAGAGTCCACTATGCTACCAGCACGAAAGATGCACGGGGAACCCTCCATACCTATCGGAACGAGATCGAGATGGATTTTGACGTAGAGGGCCTGACTCAGGAACAGAAAGTGATGAAGATGCGTCAGATTCAGCACTTTCTGCATAATGAACTCCATGGGGCAATTCAAGCCGCCCAGATCGCCGATGGTATACCTCCTGATTTCACCCATGTGAACACGAAGCCGGTCCCTGTCAAGGCAAAGCAAGGATAGAAACCCAAGGGGAAGGAATCAATATCAAGATAGGAGGATGTTAATGCCTACGTTTACCGTCACCGATCTGGGTCCAAAGTTCACCCAGATGGTCATTCAGAGCATGGGGGTGATGTTGGCCATTCTCCGCCATTGTGGCGTCGATGAAGAGAAGTTCATGGCCAATGCGGATTCGGACATTCCAATCGTGGAATTGAAAAAAGTCATGGGCTCAGTGTGGGTTATGCATGCAAGGGCATCCGCGCTGGTCAAGCAATACCTGAAGAAGATCGCCGAAGAGAAGAAGGCGTTGGAAAGCGTGTATGCCAGTGCTTACAGCGAGGCTTCTGTCAGCATGCCCAAAGCTACTGAAACCGCCAAGAAGAAC
>Ga0307377_10002372_pt1 | contig 22287 bp, 15 predicted proteins | sample TR3MG_FD_202535 | JGI IMG/M metagenome (GOLD analysis project Ga0307377, IMG submission 202535) | Soil microbial communities from Risofladan, Vaasa, Finland - TR-3 | ecosystem: Environmental > Terrestrial > Soil > Coastal area > Acid sulfate soil | place: Finland: Risofladan, Vaasa | collected...
TGGTTATCATCCGGGTATCGCTTGGAAATATTGGTAGTAATAGTTGTCCCATGACTGCAAAAGTAAGGATTTTTAGTTTGCGCCTACTATTCTCTTAAAGGTTGATAATCAGGGATAGGTCTTGGATGTCTGAATATAGTTAAATTTGTGCAAGAGAATGTGCCAATACAAAATCTTTTTTTAAAAACCCCCCAAAGGTGTTGATACCCAGGGGCTGGTTCTCGCTGCATTGATAGGGTGTGCTTATTGCCCTAATGCAACATATGGATCGTTTCAAAATGCTTTGAATCCAGTAAACTTTGCTACATATCCTGCACCATAAACAGGAATGTTCTTTTCTCCAGTAGAGACACAAGACATTCTCATTCCTGCAAATACCGGAATTGCTTTGAATTGATTTGAAAGCTTACAAACTTCTTCATGGTTTTCAATTGATGCTATACTGGGTATACTTGGGTACATTTCCGTTTTAACCCATATATATAGCAACTCATCTTTAGGGTTCTTTGCAACCAGGTGCGGATATTCATTACCCAGATTGACAACGGATCGAATTAGTTTACCCTTTTTTTATTGTTAACTATTGATTATAAATAATCTATTCTTCAGGTTTGAAAATGAGGTCTACCACATCTGCTTTTTTGAACATTTTGGAGGCAAGTTTTTTAATGTCTTTTACAGTGAAAGCCTTTAATATATTTTCGTAGTTTTCCGGATCATCAGAGTTGATACCGTAACTATAATAATTGCTTAATACACCACTCCAGTATGAGTTATGCAATTTATTTTCTTCGCGGGTTTTCAGAATATTACTTATAACCTTATCGAGATTTACCTGGCTGGGTCCGTTTTTCATAATGTTATCCAGTTCACTGTAAATAATAACTTTCAGATCGTTTGCACGGGCTGGGTCGCAATCGAAAGTGATGACTCCTTCAGCAATTTCTTCTGGTCTTTTTTGTGAAGACAGTGATACCCTTACACCATATGTACCACCTTCCTCTTCTCTTACCTTTTCAGTATAAACAAGATCAAGTACCCCTTCAATAACTACTAATCCAAGGTAGTTTTTTGGATTATATTTCATGTCTTCAGAATAGGCAATAAATACGGTTGACTTTGGAACTGTAAGCGGAAGGCTTATCTCTTTGCTTATCTTTCCTTCAGGCTGTTCAATTTCCCTGTCAATCCAGGTCTCAATACGACCTGAAGTATGTAATGATCCAATGTACTTCTCAACCATTGGAATTACGGTATCCTTTTCAATATTACCTACAATAAAGAATGTAAATTCATCAGGACTGTTGAACCTGTCTGTATATATTTTTTGTATTTCATCAAGAGAAATCTGACTGACTGTCTCTTTAGTAAGTATGGTGGTTCTTGGATTATAACCTGTTGTTATTAATGATATACTATCGCTCTTGATCTTGTCCGGATCTTTTTCCATATTGCCTATAAATGCAGTATATCTTCTAATGATCGCATCATGAGCCACCTTGTCGAATCTTGGTTTGGCCAGTTTAAGGTAGAGAAGCTGCATCATTGTTTCAAAATCTTTTGGTGTTGATGACCCGGAAATATACTCAGAAGTCTCACCAAGAGAGGTGCTTACGCTGGCTTTTTTACCAGCAAGCATTTTTTGTATAGTAATATTATCATATTCTCCTACCCCATACATTGGCACAACTGCAGATAGGAGGCTTGCAGACAAAACAAGATCATTATCGAGTTTGGATATTCCGCCGAAGCTGAATGCAGATAGTAGAACATTATCTTTTTCATAATCGGCTTTCCTGTAAATTACTTTTACATTATTTTCAAGAGTCCATTCCTCAGCCCCAAATTGTGGGAGAGGCACTGTTTTAATGATTTTTGATCCTTTCAGTTCTTCATTAATAAAGGAATCTTCAGAGATGTTATCTTCATAAGCGCTGAGTTGCGAATCCTTAACTTTGGTAATAATCTCAAGTGCTTCTTGTTTATTGAGATGTTTGATGTCATTATCCTCAAGTCCCTGCACAACAATAGTCCTGTTCTCATCAATCATTACCTCCTTAAACTTTGCAGATATCTCTTCTGCTGATATACCATCTATTACCTGCTTTAGGAATTCAAAATCGAAGTCGATAGAGGTAAGGGGTTCTCCTGAAAGGAAGTACTCCTGCATACCGGAGACATACGTGTCATTATCAATTTTATCTTTTTGTTTAAAGTAATTCTCATATGAAGACAGCATGTTGGCTTTTGCCCGTTTAAGTTCATTATTGTTAAAACCAAATCTACGGCCCCTTTCTGCCTCACTATATATAGCCTCCAGAGCAATTGCCTCTTCATTTTTACGAGCAGTAGCATTAATAAAGAAAGCATCATATCCCCGGGCATAATATCCCCCAAATGATACTGATCCACTGATAAAGGGAGGATTCTCTTTCTGTAAAAGCTCACCAATCCTGGTGTTCACAATTGAATTCATCAGCGAAATAATATGGTTATCACGTATATATCCGAGGTTTTTGTTTTCGCGAGGGACAGCTTTATGAAGAGCCACAACTGAGACTGATGTTTGTGGTGCTTCTTTATCCTGTGCCAATACAAAGTTCGTCTCGGTATGGTAAGGCACGTCAACCGGTACCCTGGGCAAAGGGTTTTCAATTGCAGGTATCTGTGAGAAGAGGACTTTGATTTTTTTCTCTATCTCATCAACATTAATGTCGCCTACTACAGCAATAGCCTGCAGATCGGTCCGATACCAATCGTGATAAAAACTCCGTAAGGTTTCGTATGAAAAGTTCTGAATAATATCAAGACTTCCAATAATATCTCTCTCAGCATATTTTGAGCCTTTTAAGATAACCGGTATTACTTCAAAAATCATACGTCGGCTGGCGTTTTTGCTTGTTCTCCATTCTTCACTTATTACTCCTCTTTCAAGATCAATTTCCTCTTCAGAAAGAGTTAAAAAGTCGGACCAGTCGTTTAAAATAAGAAGACATGAATCGACAAGGCCAGGATCGTCGACAGGGACATTAGTCAGGTTATAAACTGTCTCGTCAAATCCGGTATAAGCATTAATGTTGCGGCCGAAGGCAACACCATGTTTTTCGAGGTCGCTGATAATGCCCTTCCCCGGGAAGTGTTTAGTCCCGTTAAAAGCCATATGCTCAAGAAAATGTGCCAGACCATTCTGATCATCATTTTCCAGAATTGCACCAACATTTTGTATAATATAGAAACTGGCCCTTTTTTCAGGTTCTTTGTTTTGTCGTATAAAGTAGGTTAATCCATTTTCCAGTTTCCCTATTCTGATATCCGGATCGATTGGAGCAGAGCTGGTAAGATCAGATTGGGCAAATGTGTTTGTGATAAAAATTGATACTCCAACAAGTATCAGAAATGATTTAATTATTTTCATAGTAATAGAATAAGGTCACTTAATCAAATATTTATTTAAAAAAGTCCGTGAAGCTCTGCATTTATCTTATCAATAACCTCACTTAAGTGATCTTTATTATTGGGGAAGTTATAATCATCAGCCTCAATAATCAGAACTTTACCAAGATCATAAGACTCCATCCAGGCTTCGTATCGTTCATTCAGCCGTTTCAGATAGTCGATACGAATAGAGCTTTCATATTCACGTCCTCGTTTCTGGATCTGATTTACGAGGGTTGGGACTGAAGCTCTAAGATAAAGAAGGAGGTCGGGAGGTTGTACAAGCGAACTCATCATATTAAAGAGCGAAGAGTAATTATCAAAGTCGCGGGTTGACATCAGTCCCATTGAATGAAGGTTGGGAGCAAAAATGTATGCATCTTCATAAATAGTTCTGTCCTGTATAATGGTTTGGTTCGATTTTTTTATTTCAAGAATCTGGCTAAAGCGGGAATTGAGAAAATAGATCTGCAGGTTAAATGACCAGCGTTGCATATCCTCATAAAAATCATTAAGATACGGATTGTCGTCAACATCTTCGTAATGGGGTGTCCATTTGAAATGTTTCGCAAGTAATCCTGCCAGTGTTGTTTTGCCCGATCCGATATTTCCAGCAATAGCTATATGCATAGGTCTGAATATTTGGTTTAATAGTTTATAAAATTAGTAAAAATTGATTCAGGTTTTAACAAATAAGTGACTAAAGTTAACCGAAGTGAATAAAAACCACTTCTTAATTATTTGCCCCTAAATTCCGCCTGGCGGAACTGTTGATTATCAGACATATATTAAGCCCCGCTTTGCGGGGTTGGGGGCGAAAAACAAAGGAATATAAATAGAATTCTGACATTATTGGTCATCCAATTAGGCACTTCTTATTTCAGCAATAATATATAAATCTTCAAGATAATCTCGAGTGTTTGACAAACGTGGTACTTTGTTTTGTCCACCCAGTTTATCTTTAGCTTTGAGCCATTTATTAAACGTTCCTTTTGGTACTGATCTGACAACAGGAATTACAAGATTAAGATCTTTATATCGTTTTGCTTCGTAATCGGAGTTAACTGATTTAAGGGCATCATCGAGGCAAATAATGAATTTATTAAGATCTGAAGGTTCTTTCTCAAACTCAATAATCCATTCATGAGACCCTTTTGTCGATGTACTAATGAAAACAGGTCCTGCAGTATATTCTGAAATTACAGCTCCTGTCTTCTTACATGCTGACTCAAGAGCCTTATCGGCGTTGTCAACTATCACTTCCTCTCCAAAGACATTAATAAAATGCTTTGTTCGACCTGATATTTTGAACCTGTAGGGATCAATGCTGGTAAAAATGATAGTGTCACCCATCATATACCTCCATAGGCCGCCATTTGTCGAAATGATTATTGCATAATTCACCTCTGTTTCTACTTCTCCAATTGTATACGCAGGAGGAGAGTCGGAGTTGATTTTATCAGCCGGTATGAATTCATAAAAAATACCATAGTCGAGCATTAGCAGCATATCACTTTTCCCGGGGTCATCCTGTATGCCGAAGAAACCTTCGGAAGCATTATATGTTTCCATATAATTCATCTGGTTTCCGGGAATAAGCTTTTTAAATTGTTCACGGTAGGGTGTAAAGCTTATGCCGCCGTGGAAAAAAACCTCAAGGTTGGGCCATACATCGAGCAGATTAGATTTTCCCGTATATTCAAGAATCTGTTTTATTAATACAAGGTACCATGACGGGACTCCTGCAATACTGGTAACATTCTCATCGATAGTGGATTTGGTAATTTCGGCAAGCTTTTCTTCGAAATCCTCAAGAAGGGCAATTTTTAACTTTGGGGTTCTGATTATCTCAACCCAGAAAGGAGCATTTTCAATAAGAATAGCAGACAGATCGCCATAGAGTGAGTCATTACTGAACTGGTTAATTTTGTGACTTCCACCAAGGGTAAGGCTTTTTCCGGAGAAGATACGTGTGTTGGGTCTTTGCATAGAATATATGATAAGAATATCTTTCCCTGCCCTGTAATGACAATCTTCAAGTGCTTCACGAGTCATTGGGATGAATTTGCTTTTTGTTGATGTGGTTCCTGATGATTTAGCAAACCATTTTATTTCGCCAGGCCATAAAAGATTAGACTCTCCTTTGCGAAGCCTTTCTACATAGGGAATAATATCCTCATATGTCTGTACAGGAAACCTCGATTGATAATCCTTTATCGATTTGATGGAGGAGTAGTTGTATTTTATCCCCCATTCAGATGATGACCCTTTTGCAAGGAGCTTATATAAGGTCTCTTTTTGTGTTTCGCAGGGATATTTTTTAAACAGTTCAATCTGATCAATTCGCTTAACATTCAGCCAGTTAATTATAGAGGGGATAATAGTCATTTGTTTTGATCAATCTTTAAAATTCAACATTTGGAGGCTGACCTCAGGATTTCATTAAGCATTGATTAAATTATTATGTATAAAGATATATAAAATCTACAGGGTTATGACTTATAATTTAGCTGAAGACCTCTTTCAGAACCTCCAGCGATTTTATTTTCTTAAGCCCCGGCAGGTGAAGTGAATAGTACTTTACGAGGGTTTCCAGGACTTCATTTCGTTGTATTCCTGTTAGAGCAATGTTGCTGATAGTATCATACGATGCTATAAAGAAGTCAGCCAGGATATTTGATATATCTGCGTTAGCATAATTTCCATGAAGAGGAGGTATTGGGACAAATTTACCATTTAACATATCAAAAAATGCATCATCGGTATTGTTCCGTAATCCTGGTTCAAACCCCAGAAAACTGGTCAGCCCGGCAAGAAAAGCGATATGGAAATTTGCAAAACCATCATCAGATTTATCGAAATAAACTATGGCTTTTTCAATATATTCGAACATCTCTTCATTTGGGCTTTCCTCACGAAGAACTGAAGTTAAAATGTCGCAAATAAAAATTGCCACACAGCTCTTTTTTACATTGGAATGAATATTATAAGGAGTAAAGAAAACAGAGAATTCTTTAAGGCTCTGCATTTCTCTTGAAGTCTTATAATACATTACCAGGTCAAGGATGAACATGGGTTGGAACAGGATACTATGCTTACCCGCTTTTCGGTTTCTCATCCCTTTAATAAGGAAGGATTGCCTTCCAAATTTTCTCGTATATATCTGGGCAATAATTCCTGAGTCGGTATATTTAATCTGATGAAGTATTATACCCCTCGTTTTCTCGAGCATAGTAACGAATAGTTTATACAAATATAAATACATTAGGACAGGTTTATTCACAAAATCATTATATTTACTGATCAATCAACTGTATAATGACAGTAGCTAATAATGAAGAACTCGTAAAAAGGATTGCCCGGTTAGCCAAACAGAACCAGGAACTTGAAGAGCAAATCAAGAAACTTGAGAAGCTGAATGAAAAGTTGACCAGGGATAATGAAAAAATCAAGGCTAACTATGATAAACTTTCTCCTGACGGTGTGAAAGAGGTTAGCGAGGGAGAAAAAAAGGAAAGATCACTTAAGTTCAATATGGCGACAGTCCTTTTCGCCGATATTCATGGGTTTTCAAAGCTTGTTGAAGGAATGGATTCTTCGGCAGTTATGGATGAGCTCGATGAAATACTCTTTGAGTTTGATGCCATTGTAGAAAGATTCAAAATTGAGAAAATAAAAACTATAGGTGATACCTATATGTGTGCCGGGGGGATACCTGTTAAAAATATTACTAACCCTGTTGATGTGGTTATGGTCGCGATGGAGATGAGGAATTTCCTTAAGAAATTTGAAGAAAAAATACGTGGGAAAGATAACAGAATATGGGATCTCAAAATAGGGATCCATACTGGTCCGGTTACTGCAACTATTTCGGGTAAGAAGAAAGTTAATTATGATATTAAAGGCGATACGGTGAATACTGCCAGTCGTATTGAAGTTGTTTCTGAAAATGGGACAATACTTATTTCGGTGATGACTTATGAACTTGTTAAAGAATTCTTTGATAGCGAATATTTTGGAAAGTTACCGGTGAAGTACAAGGGTGATCTTCAGATGTACGAAGTGAAAGGTCTAAAGCCTGAATTTTCTGTCAGTGGTGAATGTGTATTGCCTAACGACTCATTCAGGGTTAAATTCGGTCTTATTCAGTTTACAGATATGCAGGAGATTATACTTGATAAACTTGAAAAAGAATTGCCAGATTACCTCTATTATCACAATGTGAAGCATACTGTCGATGTTGTTACGGAAGTAGAGCTTATTGGTTGGGGAGAGGGTTGTTCAGATGAGGAAATATTAATATTAAAAACAGCCGGATTACTTCATGATGCAGGACATACAGTTGCTTATGATAACCATGAGTTTTACGGAACTGAAATTGCAAAAGAGATGCTTCCAAAATACAATTATTCTTCTGAGCAGATTGAACGGATCTGCTCGATAATAATGTCAACAAAGTTACCACCAACACCAACGAACCTGCTTGAGAATATCATATGTGATTCAGATCTTGATTACCTTGGCAGGAGCGATTTTATCCCTGTCTCAAACACACTTTACGAGGAGCTTAAAGTTCAGGATAAGATGGGCTCACTTAATGACTGGAATAAGATTCAGGTTAAATTTATTTCAGGTCATCAGTATTTTACCAAAACAGCCAGAAGTCTGAGAGAGGTAAACAAACAACTTCAGATAGAGCGGATACAAAGTCTGATAACAGAGTAGCGCTACCTTATTACAAGCATTTTTGTTACAAATGACTGAGAGCCATCGTTACTGGCGCAAAAAACCAGGTAGACTCCGGTAGTGACCCGTCGGCCATTATATGTTTTCAGGTCCCAGGTAGCCAGGCCTCCATCAGAAACGGTATTGTAAACAAGGTTACCGCTAATATCGGTTATCCTTATCTGTGAATCACGAATAAGTCCGGTTATAGTAACGTTACCTGAAAAATCCTCCCTTACAGGATTAGGGAAGGTATAAACATTTGTAAATTTATTTTCTCCAACTATCGCATCGCCTCTTACCGATTGGATTCCCTTTGATGTTCCTAACCAGATATCTCCGGTAAGGTTATCAACAGCAAGACTTACAATAGAATTTGAAAGTATCGGACTATTCCGTTCATTATAGTTTTTCAACAATGTTGTACCATCAGGTGAAAGCAGGTAAGTTCCAGAGCTATATGTACCCAACCATTTTCTATTGGCTCCGTCAATGCCAATCGAGGTAATTAACTCGGTACCAAGCATATAATCAGCAAGATCAGTTCCATCATTACGAGGGATCTTTATCCTGTAGGCAGAAAGATCATCTTCAAAAACCTTTTCCGGGTTGTAATAAATTAGGGGACCCTGATCTGTCCCAACCCATATATTGCCATCCAGATCTTCAGCAATTGAAAAGACATGTGAGAATATCTTGTTCTCGGCATCTTCAATAATCAAATATTTTGATTTGTCGTCACTGAAATCCTCAGGGGTATTATTATCATCTAAAACAAACAGGCCATGACCTCTGGGGAGGATAATCCATTTATGGCCTGCTTTTGTAATTATTATATCTCCAACAGTATATAGGTCAATTGTTATTGGATTCACAATCCAGCTACCATCTGGTTTAAGTACTTTAATTGTGTTGGGTACTTCTGATTGTGTAATCCATAGATTATTAGACTTATCCATGGCCAGGCCACATATCCTTACATAGGGTCGTCCGGGGATTACTGTCTGTAATGGTGAATTTTTTTCAGTGTACTGTTTTATAAGACTGTCATTTTCGTATTCAAGTAATCCGCCCCCCCATGTTGATACAAACATATGATTGCTGTTATTTGGATCGATAAGGGCCCTCATAGCATCTTTAATAGTACCAGAGGTGATGTTCGACCATTGGTTATTTTCATGCCTGGAAATCTGTAAAGGTCTCCATTGATTATTCCATGAAACATCCCCTCCCCCCCCTGATATAACTGTTTTCCCATTGTATGAAGTGATACTATAAGCGTTATTAGAGATTGGCCCGGGGAGAGTTAAAGCTAAAAAAGTTGTCATGTTTTCACCCCTGATAAGACCTGAATTGATATCTGCGATCCATATATCTCCATTTTCAACGACTGCCTGTGAAATATTAGGGGTGCCCCATCCATAAGAGTTGATAGTGCTGGTTATGGAACCGTTACTATTACAATATTTTACTGAAGCTGCTGAGGAGACAGTGAATCCGTTTGGAGCAGGGTCGAAAGATCTGTTTTTTACTCCGGAAAGATTTGGTACCAGAGTACTTACTTCATCGATTGCATAAACAGAGTCCCCCCCGGAGGAAGGGTTAAACAAGTTAACAAATACTTTTGTTCCTGCAAAGATTATTGATGTGTACTCTCCATCTGGTACAGGCAGAGAAGTGATCTGGTTCCAGTTTCCAAAATAAGCTAAACCCTGGTTAGTAAGTTCGGCAGAATAGACTCCCATTCCTGTTGCAGCATAAATCTTCCCATTCCCAAAAGTAATGTCCCATACCTCTGTATTTTCGGCGCCGGTTCCTGGCTTCCAGGTATCATAAATCTCCTTTTTCACAATGTCAACAACAACAATTCCGAAACTGCATGCCAGGTATGCATATTTGTCTTTCGTCAGTATCCTGTTGATTTCTTTCTTACCAGGGATATATTTTCTGGTGATATCAGGTATATTATAAATAGTATTGTTCATTAAGAGATCTATATTAGTACTGCTATAGCCAATAATAAGTGCACTGTTTTCTTCCGAGAAGGTAATAGTACTTATTCCGGTTTCAGAGAGTCCGGTAATACGTGACATCTTCTTAAGTTCAGCAAACTCCCTGTTATAAACAATTATTGATGAGCCGGTTGAGGCATAAACCTGCTGTTCTCCAACAGCTAAACTATTTGTAGTATTATAGATTAGGTGATCTGACCATGATCCAACAGGTGTTTGCCCGGCGGAATATAAAAACAGCAACGATATTAGTTGAATGATCAAAATTCTTCTCATCAGACAAAAAACAATTAAATCGTCACTTTATTGTTTGAAGGGGAGTTCTGGTCTATAAATTTTCTTAATTTTTCAAAAGCTCTTGCCCTGTGTGATATTTTATTTTTTTCGGGAAGGTCCATTTCAGCGAATGTTTGGGTTTTTCCCTCCGGGATAAATATTGGGTCATATCCGAATCCTTCGGCTCCTTTTTTCCCCTCTATAATAGTACCGGGTACTATACCTTCAAAGAGGTATTCTTTGTTTTCAAAGATCAGCGCAATAACCGTTCTGAATCTTGCACCACGGTTTTTGGAATTGACAAGCAGGGATAGAACCTTATTGATATTTGCCAATGAATCTTTATTCTCTCCGGCAAATCTGGCAGAATGGACACCGGGTAACCCATTCAAATCATCTATTTCCAGTCCGGTATCATCAGCAAAGACATTCATCCCGGTTACTTTATGAATATACCTTGCTTTGAAGAGCGCATTCCCTTCAAGAAGAGGTTCATCTTCAGGGACATCTTCTTTTATATTTATGTCTTTTAAGCTTAGAAGAGTAAAACTATTGCCAAGGATGCTTCTTATTTCCCTGATCTTATGTTCGTTATTTGAGGCGAAAATTAGTGTCATATATTTTATCAATTAATATGCAAAAGTACTCAAAAATGATCTTTCCTTTTGACCTGACTGTTTTAAGTACTACATTTGGATAAATAAATTGATTTTTAAGCTATATTAGATAAATTGTTAATCGGATTCAATAACTCATTTTTATTATATGTTTTATCCTGTTAAATTGAATCTCCTTTTCCTGATTATTTTGTTTTCAGTCCTATTAAAAGCCTCTGCTATTCATCCTGTCAGTGATTCAGAAGAAAAGCCATCTCTGACATGTATTACTTTAGGTGAAGATTCTACACTTGTTATTCCAAAAAGTCAAAAAGAACTTGATCTGTTTTTCCGGCAAGATTTTGTTCTGTATTACCGGAATAATAATATCACATTTGAATTTGAACATTCTGAAAATTTCAAGTATCAATTTTTTCTTGAGGGGTTTGATCGGGTTTGGACACTTTGGAGAGAGAAGAGCTATAAAGAATATACAAATCTTCCTGCAGGAAATTATTCCTTGCATATGAGGTACAAGGCACCAGATGGCAAGGTTGACGAAAGTATCTGTTTTATTTTCAAGGTGCTACCTATCTGGTACTCATCACTGCTTGCAACAATCCTCTATCTGGTGCTGTTTGTGTTGATAATCTGGGCTTTATATGATCAGCTGAATATACGATTTGCACGCAAGCAATATTCACTTGAGCAGATTATCAATATGAGAACGGAAGATTTGATAATTGAAAAAGAAAAGACTGAAGCATTGCTTGCAAATGTTCTGCCAAAAAATACCGCTGAAGAGATAATGTCAAAAGGTAAAGCATCCAAAATCAAATATAATTTTGTTACGGTTCTGTTTTCAGATATTCAGGGTTTTACTAAGATTGCTGAAGAGATGAATCCTGAAGTTTTAATTGATGAGCTGGATAAGTTCTTTTTCTCTTTTGATTCTGTTGTTGAGAAGTATGGTATTGAAAAGATTAAAACAATTGGAGATGCTTATATGTGTGCAGGAGGTATTCCGGAAAAGAACAGAACCAATCCTGTTGAAGTTATTCTGGCCGCACTTGAGATGAAGGCATACATGAAGAGGCTAAAGGAGTCATCACTACTGGAAGGTATGAAGAACTGGGATATAAGAATTGGGATCCATACGGGAACAGTAGTTGCGGGTGTTGTTGGTCATAAAAAGCTGTCATATGATATTTGGGGCGATACTGTCAATACTGCAAGCAGAATGGAATCATCAGGAGAAGCTGGCAAAATAAATATTTCAGGAACAACCTATGAATTCGTAAAGGAATTTTTCTCCTGCGAGTTCAGGGGTAAAATGCCTGTTAAGTACAAAGGCGAGCTGGAGATGTATTTTGTAAATGATATTATACCTGATTTAAGGGATGAGAATGGAGGGCCTAATCGAAAATTTATCGTTAAGATTCAGATGATTAAGATTCAGGATATTGAAGAGATGATAACTAAGATGTTTGATGATGAAGCTCCACCAAACCTCTATTTTCACAATTCATCCCTTTCAAAGAGTATTAATAATCATGTTGAACTTCTTGCAACTGCTGAAAACCTGCCTGAAGAAGATTATATTAATCTTAAACTTGCATCTATATTTCTCCTTACGGGTTATATTTATGACTATGAAAAACCAATGGAAGCATCATTCCGGCTTGCCGAAGAGATATTACCAAGATATGGTTTTGATCAGAATAATTTTGAAACAGTTAAAAAGATTATTGATAATTCATTTTCAGGCATTCAGGAATCGATGTCAGATAATATTCTTCACGATGCAAGGTATGATTATCTGGGGAGAATAGACTTTATTATGCTTACCCGTAAGCTATTGAGGGAGAGAACGGAATATGGAAAACATACTGACAAGCAAACATGGATTGAGATTCAGAAAAATATCTTATCAGACCATAGATTTATTACAAATACGGCCAACCTTCTCAGGAGTGTTCAAATAGAAGAACAGATCGCTGCTCTACTGGAGGATGATGAATAATCCATTTTCTAAAATAAAATGTACTTAAAATTTGTTTTTAAAATGTACTTTTGCAGCATATTTTAATGGCTCATGGTTATGGAAAAGTTTGATTGGGAAAATCTGCCATTTGGTTATATCAAAACAGATTACAATATTCGTTGTGTTTATAAAGATGGTAAATGGGGATCTCTCGAGGTCTCTTCTTCAGAATATATTGATATTCATATAGCAGCCACAGGATTACATTATGGACAGGAGGCTTTTGAGGGGCTGAAAGCTTATATGGGAAAAGATGGTAAGATCAGGTTGTTTCGCTGGGAAGAAAACGCCAGGAGAATGATATCTTCTGCTGAAGGTGTTAAGATGGCTGCCGTACCAGTAGAAATGTTCGGGGAAGCACTGTTCAGGGTTATTGCGTTAAATAAGAAATTTATTCCTCCTTACGGATCTGGAGCATCTTTATACATAAGACCCCTATTATACGGAAGTGGCGCTGAAGTTGGTGTAAAACCCTCTGTGGAATATACCTTTCTGATGTTTGTAACGCCTGTAGGTCCATATTTCAAGGGAGGTGTTACGCCTATAAATGTGATGATTTGCAGAGACTTCGACAGAGCAGCTCCCCTGGGAACCGGTAATTATAAAGTGGGAGGCAACTATGCTGCAAGCCTGAGAGCTGTCATAGCTGCACATGAAAGTGGTTATGCCAATATTATTTTCCTTGATGCAAAAGAAAAAAAATACATAGACGAATGTGGCCCTGCGAATTTTTTTGGTATTAAAGATAATACATATATAACCCCAAAATCAGAATCAATATTGAATTCGATTACAAATATGAGTCTGATTGAAATAGCAAAAAGTATGGGGATGAAGACTGAACGCAGACCAATCCCTATTGAAGAACTTACGTCCTTTGACGAGACAGGAGCATGCGGCACAGCTGCCGTAATAAGCCCGATTGCTAAAATATTTGATCCTAAAACAAACAAGGTTTATGAGTATTGTAAGGATGGTGCTCCGGGACCAGAATCAATGAAACTCTATAATAAGCTTGTCTCTATTCAGACCGGAGATGAACCTGATGAATTTGGGTGGGTAACCATCGTTGAAAAAGGCAAAAGGCAAAAGGCAAAAGATAAAAGTAAAAAGATTGAAAAACAAAGAGACAGGATTATCTAAAACACGGCTGAGAAGCTCTTATCTGACACTTGTTATAAGTGTCTCATTGGTTCTTTCACTCATAGGGGTTTTAGGACTGGTCCTTATAAATGCAAGGGAGTTATCTGATTATTTTCGTGAAAGCCTTTCCTTCTCCGTAATGCTTGATGATGAGGCAAAAGAGGCTGATATCAGGATGTTACAGAAGGATCTGGATGCAAAACTATATGTGAAATCAACCAAATATGTCTCAAAAGATGAGGCGGCTGTGAAAATGAGAGAGGATCTTGGGGAAGATTTTATTAATTTTCTTGGAGACAATCCCCTCCCACCTTCAATTGATGTCTTTCTTTATGCTGATTATACAAGTCCCGATAGTGTGGCTATAATAGAAAAATATGTTCTTGAATATCCATTTGTTAAAGAGGTTTATTACCAGGAGTCATTGCTTTTTCTTATTAACGAAAATGTAAGAAAAATCAGTCTGTTTCTCCTTGTGATAAGTGCATTCCTGTTTCTTATAGCCTTGACAATCATTAACAATACAATCAGACTTTCGATATATTCACGAAGATTTCTGATACGGACCATGCATCTTGTAGGGGCAACAAGGGCATTTATCAGAAGACCATTTATTATTCAAAGCGCTTTTCATGGATTGCTTGCAGCGCTTATTGCAATGAGTTTATTAATGGGACTTCTTTATTTAATTGAGAAGGAGTTTTTTATGATGTTTACTTTTGAAAGTACTAAACTCTTACTTCTACTTGGAATATCTCTAATAGTAATAGGTGTTTTAATTAACATTGTTTCTACATTTTTTTCCGTTAATAAGTATTTAAGTATTTCTGAGGACAAACTTTATTATTGACATATTATGAGCACAAAAAAAGAGAATAAGGAGAAATTGAATTTTGCTCTTGGCCGTGAAAACTATAAATTGCTGGCTATTGGCTTCGGTATTATTGTGATAGGATTTTTATTAATGCTTGGAGGCAAATCTGAAAGTCCGGAGATATTTAGTGACAATATTTTTAGCTTCCGGAGGATAACCCTTGCTCCGATTGTTGTTCTGGCTGGATTTATTTTCGAGATATGGGCAATTATGAAAAAGCCTAAAGAAGGTGAAAAATAGGCGGGAGTCCGAAGACCGAAGACAGAAGTACTTTGTCCGAAGTTTGTTATTGTTCCTAACTTCTGACTTCCGACAAATATATTCTTAAATCTATATTCCTCACACATGAATTGGTTTGAAGCATTAGTCCTGGGTTTGATCCAGGGATTGACAGAGTTTTTACCTGTAAGTAGTTCAGGGCACCTTGAAATAGCAAAATCGCTTTTTGGTGTTAATACTGACACGAGTTTTTATTTTACAATAGTTGTGCATGGAGCTACTGTATTAAGCACAATTGTAGTTTTCTGGAAGGAGATTCTAAAACTGATTACAGGATTATTTAAATTCAAGCAAAATGAAGAGATATCATATATTTTCAAAATTTTACTATCCGTTATCCCGGTATTAATAGTTGGGATACTGTTGAAAGATCCCATTGAGAGCCTGTTTAACGGGAATCTCCTCTTTGTTGGGCTGATGCTTCTTGTCACATCTCTGTTGCTGGCTCTGGCTCATTTCCTCCAGGGAAGAGCAAAAAGTATCGGGTATAGAGATGCATTTATTATAGGTATCGCTCAGGCAATAGCTGTTATCCCGGGAATATCAAGATCGGGATTTACTATAGCAACAGGATTGTTGATTGGCAATAAAAAAGATGAAATAGCAAGGTTCTCTTTTTTAATGGTACTGATACCTGTTATCGGAGCTAATATCCTTGAAATGATTTCCGGAGATTTAAGTGTGAACAGTACCGGGTTTGGAATTTTGGCGATAGGCTTTTTAGCAGCATTTATTTCAGGTTATGTTGCTTGCCGATGGATGATATCTCTTGTTCGTCGGAGCAAACTGATCTGGTTTTCAGTCTACTGCGCAATAATTGGTTTACTCTCAATTATATTAGGCTAAAATGGAAAACAAGGGGAGAAGTGTTTTTGAAGAGGGACAGATCCTCCTGTTTAATAAACCGGCTTACTGGACATCCTTTGATCTTGTGAATAAGGTGAGGAATATGATTAGAACCAGTATTGGTATAAATAAAATTAAGGTTGGTCATGCCGGGACACTTGATCCTTTGGCTACTGGTTTGATGATTATTTGTACGGGTCGGGCAACAAAGAAAATTGAAGCGTTTCGCGATTTGGATAAAGAATATATTGCAACAATACACCTTGGCGCTTCTACTCCATCTTTTGATCTGGAAACGGAGACAGATAATCACTATCCGACTGATCATATTACCGAAGAGTCTGTAAGAGAATCTCTGGCTGGATTTTTAGGTGAACAGAAGCAAGTTCCACCGATTTATTCTGCAAAGATGATAGCCGGGAAAAGAGCTTATGAGTATGCCCGGGAAGGAATTCATAAAGAGTTAGAGCCGGTTACTGTTTTTTTTAGAGAGATTGAGCTGCTCTCTTTTGGTATTCCTGAAACTAAACTTAGAGTAGTCTGTAGTAAAGGAACTTATATCAGGTCCTTCGCAAGAGATTTTGGTTTAGCGCTTAAAAGCGGAGGTTATTTGTCTGTTCTTGAGAGGACTGCAATCGGCTCTCATTATCTTTCCGATAGCTACACTTTAGAAAAATTTCAGGAATACCTTGAACAAATGTAACCTTATTGATATTTATACGTATAAAGGAACTCTTAAATTCAAGCTAATTATTTTTATTATGAAACTCCAATGATTGATCCAAATAATGATCTTAACTACTAATTATTTAATCTCACTCTAATGGTGTTTCATCGGATCTTAAACAAATAAACTATTTATTGATGAAATTATCTCAATTCAGGTACAGTCTGCCACCGGAACTTATTGCTCTCTATCCTTCTGAAAACAGAGATGAATCGAGATTATTAGTTGTTAACAAGAAAAGTGGGGAGATACAACATAAAATATTTAAAGATATCACTGAATATTTTAAGGAGAAAGACGTTCTGGTTTTTAATAATACAAAAGTTTTTCCGGCAAGGTTATATGGTAATAAAGAGAAAACAGGAGCAGAAATAGAAGTCTTCTTATTACGAGAGTTGAACAGGGAACAGCGACTATGGGATGTGCTGGTTGATCCGGCCAGGAAAATCAGGATAGGTAATAAATTATATTTTGGGCAGGATGACCTTTTAGTTGCCGAAGTGATAGATAATACCACTTCAAGAGGAAGAACACTGAGGTTTCTTTTTGACGGGACTTATGATGAGTTTAAGCAGACATTATATAAACTTGGAGAAACACCGCTTCCAAAATTTATCAACAGACCGGTTGAACCTGCGGATTCTGAAAGATACCAGACAATTTTCGCCAAACATGAGGGAGCTGTAGCGGCACCAACTGCAGGATTACATTTCAGCAGGGAATTATTGAAGAAACTGGAGATCATTGGTGTCGAATTTGCTGAGATAACACTACACGTAGGACTGGGTAATTTCAGAAGTGTTGATGTGGAGGATCTTACCAAGCACAAAGTTGATTCAGAGAGGATTAATATTACTGATGAGGCTGCAGATATTGTAAATAAAGCTAAAGACAATAAGTATAAGATCTGTGCTGTGGGAACGACAGTTGTCAGGACCCTTGAAAGTTCAGTTTCGACCGATGGTTATCTGAAACCATTTGATGGCTGGACAAATAAGTTTTTGTTTCCCCCATATGAGTTTAAGGTACCGGATATGATGATAAGTAACTTTCATCTGCCATATTCTACATTATTAATGATGGTATCGGCGTTCACCGGGTTTGATCTTCTTTTTGAAGCGTATAAAACAGCAGTTAAGGAAAAGTATCGTTTTGGCACTTATGGTGATGCTATGCTGATTATTTAGAAATTTGTCTTAACCCTCCCGTCGAGTCTTTATTCTTCAGACTATCGGGATTTCCTCACTTCGTTCGTCAACCTTCGGGCTGTCTGTTCAAGAGTATTGTTATTTGGGTCCCCTCCCTGGAGGGGTTAGGGGTGGGTTTCTTTCCAAATGGGGCGCTGCCCCAAACCTGTAATTGGGTTTAAATATGTTTTATATTGCTTTCATGAATTTCTTGTTCATTTCTTTTGCTCGTCCAAAAGAAATGAACCAAAGAAAAGGACGCCGGAAATGACAAATTTAAACCGCCCGTACGCCCGCTACACAGGCCATGTTGGCGCTACCGGGCGGCTTAAATTTCGCACCATTTCCGGTTTGCCTGTGCACCGTCATTTATGGAATTTGGGAGCATAATCCCAGCTTTTTGGATTTTAAAAGGCATCACAAAACTATGTGAAGCTCCAGTCAGGCCAAAGGCCAAGACATTTCGTCATACCATACCACCTTCCAACCGGCAGATTTTCATTTATAGCGAAACCGTTATCAACTAATTATTTCCATTAGTCAAAATAATACATAAAATTTTGAAATAATATCTATCTTTAAATGTTAATATAAGGGTATTATAGTGCAACCATGACTAGTTTAAACAAGTCTTGGAATAGGATATAATATATGTTCGTTTAGCAATATCAAGCGAGACGAATATTGTGAAATAATTAACATTGATCGATCTTTTTAAAAAAAAGAAAAGAGGTCGGGCAGTGAGTTTTTTGCATTATATGAAGTGAATAAAATTGAAAATAAGATATAGAAAAAGAGTGAACTGTCATTTTTACAGCATATTATAAAGAAATTAACTTTCAGACTGCAAGACTGCCAGACTGCAAGACAAAAAGACATTAAGACATTGAGACAATATAGGAGGTATATTATGAAAACTACACGAAACACATCTTCATCTGTTTTCTGGAAAGGAAGGTTGCCGAAAGATAAACGGCAGACATTCTCATCTTCAGGAATAGCATTGTTCATAATGATTCTAGCCTGGACCCTTGGTGGTCAGAGCTCTTTTAGCCAGGGAGTAGGGATCAGCGAAGTATCGATTGTTCCGGATCCCTCAGCTATCCTGGAACTCAGATATACTGGACCAATTACGGGTCCATTCAAGGGATTCTTGACGCCACGTCTTACTAGTGCTCAAAGAATTGCTATATTAACACCTGCACAGGGGTTGTTGGTTTATGATACCACCACTGAATCATTCTGGTATTTCGAAGGTACCTGGAAAACAATAGCTTCCGGCACCCTGGGATCAGGGGATCAACTTCTTGGTATGAATGCAGGAGGTACGGCAAATGAGTATAAAACATTATTCGGAACCACAAATCGTGTTTCTGTAGCTCATGCACTGGGCAGTATCACACTTTCCACTCCTCAGGATATCCATACCTTAGCAATTCCTGAATTTGCAGGAATGAAAGTTAGCGGTTTAACAGGTGAAAGAGGAGTTTATACAGATATTAACAATTTTTTGACCACAACCCCACCCACCACGGGAGTTCTTGGTTACTGGAATCGCTTTGGCGGAGTACTTTCTCCAACAACAATATCGGATGCAGTAACAACAAATGGGAATATATATACCGGAGGTTCTGGTACAATTACTTCTGCAGGGTTATTGACAGGTTCACTAGGACTAACAGTGACTGGAGGAGAAGTTAATCTGAACAATGGGTCAGCTTTTGCGACTAATATTAATACTGGAGGTTCCACAGGATCAGTTACAATTGGTGGAACAGGAGTTCAAAATATTAATGTTGGATCAAGTTTAACAGGTGGAAGCACTATTGCATTGGGAAGTACTTCAAGCACAACAAATATTAACTCAGGAAGTGGTGCAATAAACTTAAACCTCAGCAACAACCAACCCACCAATATTAATACAGGAGGTTCTACTGGAACAGTCACGATAGGTGGCACAGGGACTCAGACCATATCAGTTGGAGCTGGAGCAAGTGGTGTCAAGACAATTTCCATAGGGAATACAGTTGGCGCTACATCAATAACTCAAAGAGTTGGTTCGGGTAACTTTAGTCTGGATGGATCAGCAGGATCAACGTATAGTATAGGATCTTCAGCAACAACAGGAACAATAACTCTTGGCGGCTCATTAATGACCACAGGCAGCACGACAATTTATGGAGGTACCGGGACAGGCGCTCTTACCCTCACCCCCGGGACAGCCGGTACGATCGTTATCGGAGCACCAGCGGGAACAGGTGCCATAACTGTTGGTTCCTCTACAGGTTCACAGACAGTAAATATAGGAACAGGCACAGGTGATAATGATGTTAATATAGCCACGGGAGTTGGTGCTTCAGGGGGAATAGTACTAGGAAATACGACAGGACTTATCAATGTTCCTAAATTGAATCCTTTAGCAGGAGTTTACACTGATGGTACTCGTAATCTGACATCTACACCACCGATCTCAGGGACAATAGGTTACTGGAAGCGGGATGATGCCCTGTCACTATTGTCACCGTCTAATGGGAGCGATAATGTCACCACCAGTGGATATATCTCAACCACAGGAGGAGGTATAACCTCGGCAGGGTTATTGACGGGACAGAGTGGGGCGACGATCACAGGAGCAACAACAATATCAGGAGGAGTGGTCAGTATAAATAACAACTCGACAAATGCTACGAATATCAATACAGGGTCATCAGGAGGCGCGGTCAACATAGCAAGTGGAGGGACAGGAGTAAATGCAATTAGCATAGGGAATAAAAATGTAGGGACATCATTAGTTCAAAGAGTAGGAACGGGAAATTATAGTCTTGATGGAGCTGCCACTTCTACCTATTCGATAGGAGCTTCAACAGTAGCAGGAACAATAAGTCTTGGTGGTACAGCACAAACGGGAACAATAACAGTTGGATCCAGTTCAGGAGCAAATACTCTCAACATTGCCAACGGTACAGGCGCAACGACCTTAAATCTTGCAAATACACAAACAGGTGGATCTGTGAATATAGGTTCAGGGATGACCACAGGAAGTATTAGTATTGGGGGTACTGGATTACAAACCGGTACAATAGGCATTGGCACTGGGATGGGAGCTCAGACACTTAATTTTGGTAGCGGAGGGACAGGCACAAAGACTATCAATATTGGAACAGGATCAGCTGTGAATGCAATAACAATAGGCAATACAGACATTGGGACAACAATCAAATTACCTGGATTGGATGTATTAGCGGGTGTTTATACAGATGGATTTAGGAATCTGACATCTACACCACCGATCTCAGGGACAATAGGTTACTGGAAGCGGGATGATGCCCTGTCACTATTGTCACCGTCTAATGGGAGCGATAATGTCACCACCAGTGGATATATCTCAACCACAGGAGGAGGTATAACCTCGGCAGGGTTATTGACAGGACAGAATGGAGCAACGGTAACCGGTTTACTGCAAGCCAATGACGATGTGACCTTAGGATCATCCAACACGGATGCACTCATTGTCAATGCTACGGCTGATTTTAACGATATCTTAAATGTCGATGGAGTTACGACGTTGAATGATGCTTTAACGGTAGCTGACGGGGCGACAGCAACGAACATCAACAACAACACGATCAATTTAGGGAATGATTTGACAGATAATATAACAGCCACGGGCAATGTAACGATAGCAGATGGAGCATCAACGACCTCGATCAATGCAAACACGATCAACATAGGTAATGGAGCAACAGACGCAGTGGATATTACGGGAGAGACGAATTTGAATGGAGGAGGAGTAACTATAGCCAGTGACCTGACTATCAGTACAGGAGCGACAGTAGATAACATATTAACAGCTGTACGGGCAGATGGGACAGCAGAAGATACAAAGCTGGTAACAGAGAAGGCAGTAAGAGATGCACTGATCAACAGTGTAAATGCGGACAATGGATTAACTGAGAATCCTGAAGGGACGATTATTTTAGGAGGCGATCTGGATGCAGCAACAACGATCAACACCTTTGCAGCAGGTAATACATTAACGATCCAAACCGATGGTGGTGATGATTTTATAGTAGATGGCACTAATGGAGATTTGATAGTAGATCAGACGGGCAATACTTCAATCACCGGAACTGCAACCTTAAC
>Ga0307377_10002374_pt1 | contig 22280 bp, 19 predicted proteins | sample TR3MG_FD_202535 | JGI IMG/M metagenome (GOLD analysis project Ga0307377, IMG submission 202535) | Soil microbial communities from Risofladan, Vaasa, Finland - TR-3 | ecosystem: Environmental > Terrestrial > Soil > Coastal area > Acid sulfate soil | place: Finland: Risofladan, Vaasa | collected...
CTTCCTTTGCTCCAAGCTTCTTAGCTTGAGCAGTCATACTTTCCCAATCAGGAATCCAAATACCTTCTTCATTATAATTTCCTGCATCCTCTATCACTGGAATCTTTGATTTAAGTGTTCTCCCTTTCTGTGCTGTAGGTATTCTTTGCTCTCTTACTATACCTGGTTCAAATTGATGCATACCAGAATAAGGTGGTAGGAATCTGCCATTGGCCATTATTGGTATTCCAGTATTGGACATATCTATTACGCCATTCTTAGTGAAGATATTTAAAGAGGGACTATTTCTAAATGGAGAATCATCTCGGTACCCATACGTACTTACATCCTTACCAAAAGGATCAGTCTTTGCAGGAATCTTCTTAGCGTTTTTCTCAGACTTTCTTAATTCTTTACTGTTGTGACTCATTATCGTGGTGAATAAAGTTGTTTGTTCTCAGTGATCATTACTAATATTTTATACTTCATCTGATCCGGTGTAACGCGTTTGCGTAAGAATATAGATGTGGTATAGTGTCTGAACTTCTTTCTTTGAAGTTCTGGTTTATTATAATCTAAGTTAACTGCATTTAATGACTTAACATACCCATTAGCTTCAGTATTCCAAATCATCTGTTGTGATACAGGAGGAAGTGGGTATAAAGGATATTCACCGCGATCATTTGTAGTATCCCAGAACTGATTGAAACGATATTTGTTTTCAACCTTAGAGTAAAGGATATCAATGAACGTAGGCTGAATAGCAGGATATGTCAAGATAGCCATAGGATTATCTTGAGGATTGTTATTCAATCGTAATAGACCCGAGCACTGTTCTGTGTTATAAATAACAGCGTCATCAAAATTGTAATCAAGTACATGGAAACGATCGTAACAGTTTGTATCGTATTTATACACTTCCATGTAGTATTCTACACTACGGAGAGTAGTAACTTGTCGAGGAGTATTAACCATATACTCAATCTCAAATGGATAATCTTTCCCATAGTAATTACAATAAAGATCACAGCGCTCATTATGAATCCAGATACCGGCGGCTTTAGTTGTAGGATTCGTAATGATAGACATGAAAGTATTCTTCCCTGGCAATACTAATTCAGGATGCCAGTCATGCCATCCTAACCATGCACCAGTCTTAGGATCATAACTTACTGTCCAACTCGCATCTTCAAAGAATTGAGGGTCTCCTAATAAAAAGGTAAGCCCACTACTATGCTTGAATCTATTACCACCAAGATATTCAATATCACCTGGTCCATCCGGACTAGTCTTAGCTGTGTATAATGACTTTAATACGTAATCTTTTTTACAGAAGTAAACAAGACCATTCTCATTATCATATACAGATTGACATCCAATTCCTATCACCGGATTATCGGTTAGGGAAAAGTTAGGGAAAAATTCAGTTAACTTATAAGGTAGGTAATTAGTGAACCACCATTTAAGATCTAAATCAGACAATGCTTTTATCCCACCTTGACCCATAGTAAATATCTTTCCTTGGTTCTGGCTGATCCAGAATAATCCCGCAGGTGTATTAATAACACTAAGTCTATTCTGACATGACCCATACTCGTATGAATTATCAGCATTTGTTATAGCTTGCAAAGGTTGGCTAAATAATCCACCATCACCGATCGTAAGCTTGGTTCCCAGTCCTGTTTGTAATTGATCCGTACCCTGGAACTCAACTGGACTTGCACTTTCGAAAAAGATTATAGCCCCGCTCTTATTAATAGGTTTGATAGAAGTTACTCTAGACAAGAACTCGTAATAGTTATTAGGTAAAAATATTAACCAGTTATCTCGGCGTCCCTCAAACTGCGCTGGTAAAGAATATATAACCCTTCGTGGTCTATACACATAACAAGTCTCAGCCAAATAAGGACTGTATTGTCTAGTCTGTGTAGCAGCCCATGAAACGTAGTTAATAAATAATTTACTAATACTTAATGAGAAATCATACTTATAATAGTTTCCGGTTCTGATAATTTGTGTATCAAAAATCTGCTTAAGATTTGTGAATTGATAAGGATCATAATGACGTTCCTCATCTACATTACCCCAATCGCGTAAGTCAATATTGATCTCACTCTCTACAAAGAAGTCCCGTACCCCGGAGTTAAATAAATACATCCAAGAATTCTTAGCTCCAAGATTAAAAGAAGATAAGAAAGTAGCATCAAAATCTAACGAATAGAAATCACTAGGAGTTATAAGACCTCCTCCAGGAGCAAATGCTGCACTACTAAAAGATCCTGTAAAAAGTTGTGGGATACTTGTTAACGCTGTTTGAATTGTTGGTAATATACTACTTGTAAAATCACTAGTTTGAAACTGGTTAAAGTTAGCCCAGAATCTAGGATATAGTCCCGCAAACATTCTAGCAGAGTTGTAATCTAATTGGGCCCCATCTGGTTGACCGTATAACCAGTCATTGAAATAAAAGAATGTATTCTTCTCAGTATATCTTCCTATGTACGTGTCTCCACCAAATAGAGTCGCTGTTTTAGTAGCCTCACCTATAGGAGATGTCTTTGTAATACATCCCGGTATAGGTTGTTGTTTGATATCAATAAGTTGACCGTACTGGTTTACAAGTCTTTGTTTTAATGCGACATAATGTGAGGAAGCTGTTTGATCAGCTGAAGTCCATCCTATAATACTTTCTCTAGTAACAAATTGGGATGTAGGATCTCTTCTAAAATCTTTATATGCAATAGGTCCTGTATCTACATCAGTAACTTTGTATCGAGTTTTATCAGTAACCACAGGTCCCGCTAAAGGAGCTCCTAATTCTAAGGCAACTGCATTTACTCTATTTATATTATTAATAGTTATCTTAGTTGGACCTGATCCAAATTCTACACGCTGTGGACCCATATACTGTTCATCAGTAATAGTTCTTCTTTTAGTTCCAGCAGGATCATTAACATTTGATAAAAAATTATTATAAAAACCATGAGATTCATAACGTAATACAAAGTTTTGATACCTCAACATTGAACGAATTAGTTCTATTGTAGTATCTGTTCCTTGTGTAAAATAATTAGCAAAAAGAGGAAACCCTCCAAGAAGTCTAAATGGAGTAGGTATGTTATCATAAATACCAGCCTCTAATTCAAATCGTTTACCAGCATCAGTAAGAGCGGCTGTTGTAGCAGAACTTGTTACATAAGCTGCCGATAAAGGATCGTAAAGTATATCTGTAGTAAGTCCTGCTGCATTTGCAGCTAATACAGCACCGGCATCAGTAGCAGTAGTAACAAGAGTATTAGTACTAGCAACTGTTGCTTTTGCTGTAGTAATAAGCACTATATCAGCTAAAGAAGGAGATGCTCCAATACCACCAGGAAGTCCCGGAAGTTCTACATGTAGACTACTTCCTGCATTTGTACCAGGTCCAATTGTACCTGCTGGTCCGGGAAATACATTAACAATAGGAATAGGGACTTGACCAACAATAACTTGTTCATTACCATTCACCTTACCAGATCTTGATTGTACAGAATATCCAGGATTTTCTGGAGCTTTATATATAGTTCTTCTTTTACCATTAGCAGCAATAGAGGCAAGCCCTATACCACCAATCATACTTACTAAGAAAGAAAGATTAGTAAGTAACTTTTCCTTAGGATGTTTCTCTGAATATTCGAACTTAGCATTCTGTACTTCCCCATACACATTACCGTATACTTTCATCTCCTTAGCATCTAAGAAAGGATTTGTAAAGTTAGTATCGGGTGAATGGAATGTATGATAAATTGCAGACATGTTAGCTGGTCCTGTTGTAATACTAGGACTAATAGGTCCCGGTGGATTATAATTAGTTCCAAAAGGACCAAAAGGAATAGAAACTCCTAGAAGGTTAAACTGATTCTTAGTTTGTGTTGTAGATAAGAACGGGTCTAATCTAAGATCATTATATGGATAGTTAGCATAGGCGCCTACTTTTTGTGTAGCACCTGTTGGACTATTAATATCATACAGACCCATATTATTGATAATTCCCTTGGCTATGATCGTCATATTTCCATTACGGGAACCACGGAGTATTTCATAACCAGCAATGTTAGGAATCAGAGCTCCTGTATTATCTCTTGGAGGAAGTACATTACTGAACTCAACACCCATAATTCTGATCTTATCGCCAACTCCTGAGTTAAATAATAAAGTTTCAGGGCTGAGACCGTCTTCAGGAAATTTATGATGTCTGATAGGTTTATTACAAAGATCGTAGTCAGCCGGTGTCAGAGTGTTATCTAAAGGGGTATATGGGGTGTTAGCAGAAACTGCTGTCCAAGGATGTCCAGAAAAACTAGGATTCCAAATCTCAGGTTTCTCATCAGGGTATTTTTCTGAAGACTCCCAGTATCCCATATACCCTTTAGCAATTAGAACTCCACCATCCGGTAAAGTAGAAGCTATAGTAGGTATTGTAACTGCAGTGTTATATGTTTGAAATAATGAAGTATCACCTAGTAATGAATCTGGATTCACGAAAGGACCGTCCTCGGGCCCAAGATTCGCGTAGTTATTTACAGGAGGTCTTCCCGGTATATGATAAGAAGAAGATTTATCTCCAGTATCGTAGATATAACGTATGAAAAATGGATACACCTCATCTCTGAGATATCCTACATTATTACCACCTTGTCTATAGTACTTAGCATCATATTCTACACTAACCCAATTAGCCACGATTTGATTGGCAAAAGGCTGGTAGTTAAAATCTTCTTTCGAAGTTGGCCCAACTCTAATCAAATAGGCACCGGCATTATACATCTCATCCGTCTTATTAGGAATCGGAGTCATGATAGGAAGCTGCTCTAAAGGAACAGTTGGCCATTCATTTGAGATAAGATCAAAGCTCAGTCTTACTTGACTGGTGCTATAAATACCCGCTAAGCGAGCTACTGTTTGTTGATTTACGATCGAGACAATAACAACCATTAGGTCATCAAATCTTCTGTCTACACTCAAGATATCTACATCGATAGAAGAAGCTCCATTGCTATGCTCAAATAAAGGTTGAACATTAGAGATTGTATAATCACTTACCTTCTGTCCAGATATAGCATAAGCAGTCGCGATAAAATATGAACCGTTTAATAAAGTACCGCCGGAAACTCCTTTCTTAATTGAAACACAAGGAAGTTCTATCAACTTAGCTATACGTATCAGATCACAGTTTAGTCTATTTGTATTTGTACAAATTGTACAAGTACTTGGTGTAGGTACCGCCGGTACACAGTTTTGAATCCAAGGAATAGCACTATTAGGATTTGTATATACATTAACCGAAGGATCTTCAATATCAAAGGTGATGAATCTTGAGTTGTTATTTGAATCATCCCAGTATACTTCGAACACACAATTAGAAGTTGCTCGAGAAACTCCTTTGATAAGATACTCTAGTTTAAATCCTAGGCAATCATCATTTACTACAGTAAAGTATTTACAGGTTTCTTCTACAAATAATCCTATTTCAGATTCAACACCATTCGTAGAAAAGATCGCCCACTTATCCATTTCAAGATGAATCCCGCCAATAACAGAATAAGGTAATGCCGGGGCTAAAGGCACAAGAGAGTTAACAAGTTCTGTACATAACTCATTAGCTGGTTCATTTCCTATCTTACCAAGATCACCAGTCTTAGAATTATTAATCGCGTTTCGCGCGTGACCCCATACGTTTTTTGGTAAATGAAAATCATTCACATCCTTGACAAGACTCTTGTCAAATGTATGCTCATCCATATTACTAGTATTCTGTAATCCTTGAGCCATTATCTTCCAGTTGTATTAATCCCACCAAAATTGGTACTATTCCATCCTAAATAAGGATTGCCACTCTTAAACATATTATAATACTTTGCATACTGTGCTTTTCTATTCATTTGCCATACCGCTTTCATTTCTGAGAAGTTCGGCGTATTAACAATAGATAGCGCATAGTTACGAGCAGCTCTTAAACGTTGCTCAATTATTTGAAGCTTTTGTCCAATTGGCTCATCATTCATCATCAAGTTCTCAAGAATTCTTTGCTTCATTGCATACTCATAGTATTCATTAAGCATATCATGATCAGGAACTAATAAGTTTCCATCTTCATCTTCAAGTTGTCCTTGATAACTGATATATAGTTTACCATGTTCAAAGTTAGTAAAGATGAATCCGTTTTTTATCCAAGCAGTGTTAATAGAATCTATATAAAGATTAGGACAATCGCAATCGATACTTTCAGCATTCTCAATAATTTTAACTGGAGTTGGTCTAGTAAATACTGTATGTGTAGTAGTGTTGATTTTCTGAACAATCTCATAACAATCCCCTTTACAATTCATGAATACTCTTGGCTTAACACAATTATCTCCAAAAGGAATAAGAGGATTAAACGACTGAGAAGAACATGCTGTAGGAATTTGAGGATTTGTACATCCACAAGATGACACCGGTTGTTGACAACTTGTACAATTAACAGGCCCATCAGAACAAGTATTGATTATAGAATTTGTTTCTTGGTATACAGGAAGACTCCCTACAGGAACTTCTTGCATATTAGTACCTTGTGGCATTACTTGAGTAATTGTTTGAGCCCCTCCACAAATCAACGCGTAGTTTAGTACAAAGAAATCATCTGGTAATTTACATCTACCTTTCTCAATTTCCAAGATAGTTTCCTTGGTCATCATGATTCTTAACCCAAGATCGTAGTTAACACGTTTAGCAACCTTGATAAGTTGCGCGGGTTCGATCATCCCTTCAAGATTATAATTCTCAAAGTCTACGTGAATCTCTTCAAGTAAAGAATTAAACGTCTTATATTTTAATGTATAATTGTAGCTCATGATTATGTTCTTAAAGGTGATTGTTTATCATCAGATCCTTCTGGTGGAATTTGTAACAACAGTCCTAGATCTTTCACTACCATCTGCTCTATTTCAGCAAATAAATGGTCAGGTATATGTACTTGTTCATCTTGTCTAGGTGCACAAATATCCCCATCACAAGTATACATTGCAATACTCTCATCCCATAAACCCTCTACCTTAATGGCTTCCCATATAACATTTGGGCAGTAAATGTATCCATTAAGGTACCAGTAGTATGCGTTTTTATTATACTTAAAGTTAGTGCTGCTACTTAGTCCCGCGTATGTACTCGGATATGTTGGAAACATTTCAATTGATCCATCGATAGAACTTACAGTTCTAAATAACGGTCCCCAAGACCCCTCAAGTAAAGTAGGTAATTTATCTTTAGTACGCATGATTTTACAATCAGACGTAACACCTGGACAACAGGCTTCGATCTTGTCTACTTCGATAAGTTCTACACAAGGCAGGACTTCGAATAAACTCTGGAAACGCATAATCTTACTCTCATTATCTTGGCGCCTAATAAGGAGCTTACCGTATTTGAGGACAAGACTATACAATAAACGGTCAGTAAGGAAAGCATCTTCTTTTACTCCTTTCACAATGTTACGTACTCTTGAAATTGTATCTGCTATTGTTGTCATATTAATCTATTGCAAACTCGTTATAGTCTTCTGTCGGTTTAGCTGAATATTTAATAGCCAAATCTTTAATCTTGTATTTATTATAAAGCTTATTAATGTGCATGTAACTATCAACTTGAATGTAACTTTTCCATCTTTGATGATATTCTTTACTCACACCTCTTGTAAACTCTCTACATCCTTTGAACATCCAAACCTCTCTCAACTTGAACTTATACTTATTAGCATAATTAGTATAAAAGATCTTCGCTATAAAACTATCTGATTCAAAGTTTCTATGTTTAATTTGACGCTTGTATTCTTCAGAGACCTTCTTATTAATGTTATTCTTTTTAACCGCTGCTGGACAACTACCTACAAACAAGTAACCTAATCCTTCAGGAAGTTCGGCACCGTCTCTTTCAGTGATCACAGTCTTCCAAATATTACGGTTAAAAGTCATAATAATAGCATTCACTTCTTTCTGCGTTAAGTGCTTATACTTAGGGAATTTCTTAATAAACCTTTTGTAGAACTCTAGATTTAAGTTCATTAACCTCTCTGCTTTATAACGAGGGGCATTTAAGTCAGGTTGCTTATATATTTTCTCCATAGTACAATACTATTAATATACGCATTATTTTTAAAGTTTAAAAATAAACTTTTATTGTTTAACTTCCTAATGGTATAAAGCAGAAACCCCGGCTTTCACCAGGGTGTTCTACGTCAGCTGCGTTGATACCAACAAACTGCAACTTTAATATTAACAAATAGGCCCTACAGTTATATTTGTTGTTCCATTAACTGGATCACTTTCTACTACAAACCATGAGTCATTAACCATACACGCAGATACAGATCCTCCTGCAACAATAGAAGCTTCTACTAAGGCCTTGGTTACACAGTCAATGTAATAAATAGTGGCTGGTGGATTAGTATAACTGACATCTTTATCGAATGTGACAGTAGTACATAGATTACAACAACCTGTTTGAACACTCGTGTATTCAGGAGGTACTACATATGGTACAGAATTACAAGCAACAAAGCTTACATTCAAAGGTACATTAACAGCTATTGGTATACCTAACGCACAAGTTGTGATATCAACAGGAGGACATACTGCCATTGCAGCTCCTATAAGAGCTTGAGTTCCTATACCTGGTGCTGGAAGAGTTGCAGTAGCCTGTACTGTATATCCAGATCCGGGATTGTCTAGAATCACATTTTGAATCTGCCCTGTATTGATCACGGAAATTGTAACAATTACACCCGAACCAGAACCGCCTAAATTAGCAGCATTAAAGGTAATAGTATCTCCTGGATTATAACCTGTTCCATTAGAACCTGGAACTATTACTGTACTGTTTACTTGACCACCAATTACTACAACGGTGAATAAAGCTCCTGATCCTCCTATTAAAGGAAGAACATTGATAGCTGGAACATTGAAGTAAGTACCATCCATATATAATGATCCGAAAGGGAATGGGTTAGCCGAACCGAATTGATCAGATACTCCACCATCTCCTATGTAAGCTGTAGCAGCTACTCCACCTAAAGAAGGCGCGAATGTAACAGGTAACGTACCACCGGCTGGAAGATATCCAGAACCAGGATCTGTTACTATTACAGCAGCCACTGCTACAGGACCAATACAAGTAATTGTATAACCTTGACAATCAGCACTTGGTGTATAACTGAGAGTGAACGGAAGACGACCAGCTACAGAAAGAATATCTTCACAACAAGCTTGTGCATACCCTTCATATATAACAGGCACACATGTTGAATCATCGATCTGAATACCTATAACAGCATTACAGGATGCTCCATTTCCATCACAATTAACTTCTGTTGAACAATCGTATGTAGGATCGCCTTGAATACGCCAGCATATGCGGTGACAGCCTACGTAATTACTGACAAACGTCAGGTTTAATGCTCCGGGAATTATTGCCATGATTATGAGGTTGGTTTAGTTGTGGTTAAAATAGTTACTGAATAACAGTTTGTTGTACAGGTTGATTTGATTCTAATATGATATGCGGTATTAGGAAGTAGTCCCCCTATAGTATCTGTGAATACTGTATTAGCAAGTACTGGATTTGCAAGCCAGCTTGAATCAACTGCTTTTTTGTATTCTAATTGATAGCTAGCAGGAACACCATTTGGAGCCCATCCTACTGCGATTGTAGTAGTGCTAATAGTTGTTGAGAATAAGCTAAGTACTGATTTACATACAGCATTAGGATCCATACATAAAGGATTAGTTACCCATAAAGAAAGAATTTGTATGATATCACACATACTATCCCCTTTATTAATACCGGTGTCCACAACTGTGTCCTTATCATAAATGACACAACATGAACTGAAAGTCTCAGAACATGGATCAGGATTAGGGCATTCGAATGTATCATGGATACAAGGAGTAGGGGTAGTTAACCCCGTATCCTCACATCCGCATTTCTTTGATTTACAAATATCGCTCATTTTTTAAAGATTATTTATTACGTTAGTATCGAATATAATTGCAGCTTGAGTGTAGATAGCACCTTGAACAGTTGCAGCGGCACCTAAAGTAACTGGTGCAACGCCTAAGATAGTTCCTTTAAAGTTAGCTCCTGCACCAATATTAATTGCACCGTCTATCTGCCAGAAAATGTTATCGAAAGTAGCACCGTTTATTAATATAATAGTTCCACCGGCACCTATTGTCATTGTACTACTTGCTCTGATAACGAATACAGAATTAGGATCACCTAAGCCGTCAAATGTAACAATTGTTCCTGGATCGAGTACTACAGTATTAGTAGTAGTATCGTAGTATCCTGGATTAATTATAGTCGCTGAAATGTTGTCGGCAATTGTATTTACTGGCAATCCTTGTACATACGAGATAGCATTAGTTACATCTATATTTGCAGCTACTACTACAGGATCTGCAGGAGCTAAGTATAAAGTACCAGTTGTTACATCACCTGGAACAATGTTCACATAAATAGCGCCCTCATCACCAACACTTCCTAAACCAGGAAGACCAGTGAATGTACTACTACCAAGAACACTATCCATACCAAGCTTACTTAACGCTGCAAAGTCAATTGCTCCGCCTAAAGCAACTGGTATAAATGCAGTAGGTGATAAAGCTACTCCAAAGAATGGACATTGAGTAACTGTACCTGATGGATTAGTTATAAGTACACGAAGAGTGTAAGATGTATTAAGTGTTAATCCTGGGAAGTTACCAGTGAATACTGTAGGATATGCAATAATCTGAGATACACTTGCAAGTAATGTACTAGCAGTTGAATCGTATAATTGAACATCGTATGTATTAGTACCAGTAGTTGGAACACCTGAGAATGAAATAGCGTCACTAACTGGAGTATACGTCATTACAGGACAGTTAACCTGACTGATAATTACATAAGAAAGTACTGATTGACAAGTTGTAGCAGTTGCATTGTCTATTAAACAAGGCATGATTGTTACTGTAATGTTTTTAGCAGGATCTACCGGAGTAGATAAAGTTGAGATTACATAAGAATTGTTTACAGTACCTAAGATACTAATGTTTGTAGTAAAGAAGTTACCGCTTGAATCCGTAATTGTAACCAAAGATCCAGGTCCTGCACAATCTATAAACTGAGAAGGAACTGTACCGGTTAAGAACATATTGATATCTGTTCCTGTTACTGTAGAATATAATGCTAACGCAATACTACTACAACCATTATTACAACAAAGTTGTACGGTTCTTATAGCAGAGATTACATCACATAATACTAGTTCGATATTGTTTAAAGCAGCAGCACCATTATTCATTGCAGTATTCCAACCCGAAATTCCATTATAAGTAATTAAGCTATTGCTAAGTGTTTGTTGTAATGCTAAACCACTGCACTGTTTCGAAACCGCTGTATATATTTCAGTTGGGGTTCCTGTTGCTGCTTGTAAAGTACATAAAATAAGACTCATTGCAGTTACTACATCTTCAACTGGTGTAGGAACAGCTGGTAAAATACAATCATTAGGTACAACTAATGTATCGGTTGCAACAGGTATAGATGCTATCTCGTTTTGAACAACTTCTATTTGCGAGGTATGGACTGCTGTAACTGTCTCTAAAACGGCGATTTGATTATGCTGAGTGTTTACCTCATTACCAATTGCAGTGGTATAGTTAGGTAAAGGCATTGTAGTAACCAGATTTCCATAAGCATCTGTGTATTCGAAAATTCTAGCTACTGGCATTTGAGCATCAGTTACAACAGATACTGGGGTGATTACTCCAGTAGCAGTTTGTAGTGCACATATAGTATCGATCAGTAGTTGTAAGAAATCATGGAAGTTATTAGGTGCAACCGGTTTAACATCTAAACAAGTAAGATCATAATTAACCACATCAAGAAGCTCCATAACAGAGCATAACTCTGTAGCCAGCTTAGCTACTACATCGCTTATACTGTCTCCCTTACATAACTTTATGCAATCGAGATCAGGTCCTTGCCATATTACACAATTTGATGATGTGTAATTACATCCTGGCTCGTCTTTATTTAATGGTTTCATATCTTAATATAGTTAATTTTTATCATTTTAGCAAATCTATGGGCCAACACATTCTCCATTTGAGCAATTAGCTGGTGTAGTCTGAATTATATAGTCACCAGGTAGACAAAGTGTTGTTGGCTGTATTACAGAACAGATGTATGTAGGTCCAGTTACAAGTTGTGTTTGAGGTACTCCTAAGCAATCTGTAGATTCAAAAGTACATCCAAACAATATAAGAGGTACTATATAATAACACACACAAGGTGTTGTAGGGTTCAGTATAATACTTACCTCTATTCCAGTAGGTGCTGGGCATTGAACTGGTGGTACATCTAGAATAGCTACCATATTTGTTGGTGCCGGACATGCGCTAACTGGTCTGAATATAGTAATTGTAGCAAACATCGCGCATGGTGGACAACACTTATCAAAGGTATTCTTACATAACTCAGGATCGTATATAGCTCTAAGGTCTAACAATTGCTTTTTAACAGCCCACTTTTCAATAGGGTCATTGCAACACATTGTAATACCGTATCGAGTTATCAACATTTGATCATAAAGCGACTTTGCAAATCCGCAATATACATTCTCAGTATGTGCAGGATCACAACCTGGTGTAGTATAACCTGGTTTTACACTCCTAGGTCTAAGTGGTGGGATCGGAGGTGGCGGAGGTGTTGGGTTACATGTCTCACAATCAATGAAAGTTTCTGCAAATGTTACAGGAATTGATCCTACACATGTATTTGCAATAGTTACTTCCCAGCATATATCTGTACCATCGATATGAATGAATTGACCTACATAAAGACTAAGGTTAGTAGAGGCTATAAGAGATTGGGTATTATCTCTACAATTGATTAGTTGATAACATACAGGCGCGCACGCTTCGCAATCTAAAAAGGTATCTGTTATTACAACAGCACTGGATCCTACGCAGCTTCCTGCAAGGGCCACTGTATAACAAGTGTCGCTTCCTTCTATCTTAACAACCACGCCTAATAAAAGGCTCAAGTCTGTATTTGTAATTATCTGAACAGCATCTGGTTCACACGATACTAACTGATAGCATGTAGGAAGACAGTCAATACAATCTACGTATGCCTGGATAACAGTAACAGTAGGTTGAAGTATAGGTCCACAATCCGGTGCCTGAGATACAGTAAAACATCCAACATATTCCGCTACAGTTATTACTTTGTTTTGGTACGCGTATATTGAAAGATCAGTACTTGTGATGTATGTAATATTTGGATCAGTACAATCTGTCAATACATAACAACACCCTTGAACCGGTGTATCAACATAACTATGACACACATATATATTAGGACTAGTATTAGGGTTTAAGGGGTTAGCAAAGCAATTATCTAATGCTTGTCCGTCCTGAGGACATCTATGATTATAAGGAGTTGATCCATAATCAAAAGCAATTCCAGATTCGTTTACAGTAGAATATACAGTAACCGCTGACAATTGAAAAGATGTGGTCATAGCAGCTAATGTAGCTGATGTTAATCCTGGACCACTATAGATCTCCCATACAAAACCAGTAGTATTAATAGGGGTAGTACTACAGATTCCGGTGCCTACTTCAGCACCGTTCATCTCTAAAATATAAGTTCCTACAGGTAAAGTTATCGGGAATACATGAAGTGTATTTGTACCAAAGATAGTTCCTGAAGTATTTTCTACTGCAAGTGAACCATTAATCTTTAATTGAAAGGTTCTTCCAGATGTTGCAAAGAAGTAAGTAGTTATCTCAGTTACTGTAAGGCATGATACAAAACCATATTGTCCTGTTATCGGATTAGCTGCACAAGTAGTGGGATCCCAAAAATGGTTCCATACAGCTGCATTATTATGACGCCCGCTGGTGATTGAAGAACCATCTCCCCATAAGGTATTGATAGTATTATTGGTTACACTTACAAGAGCCGTTGAATTATCTTTGAAAAAGAAGTTAGCTATTGTACAGCTGGGATCTACAAAAGGAGTAACTGGCCAAGGACGAGTTGCAATATCTTGATAAATGTTAGCTCCAAATTGGTTATAAGTTACATTTTGAGGAAAGATAGGATCGCTTCCTATTACAGCTGCAACCATCTCACATCCACGTAATGGATCTGGTCCCTCTGCTAAAGCAATGGTATCTGTTCTACATACCTTTGTTCCATTTGGTAACGTAATCAAAGTGGTTCCTTGAGGACATGCGCATGGATCTGGAAGAGGGGGTGCACATTCATCACAGTCTATAAAGTCTGCAACATAAGTCACTGCCTGTGGTGTGTTTGGTTCAATACACCCTTCAGTTACAAGAAAACAACGACCAGGGAATTCTACAACTTGAATAACCCTATTAATATATGCTTGTAAATCTACAATAGTAGTTATAACAGTTCCGTCTTCACAATCAGTGAGAGTATAACATATTGGATCTGGTACTTCTTCAAACCATGTCCATACTGCAGTAGGTGTATAATCAAGTCCTGGAGATTGATCTGATAATACCTCAAAAGATGTAGTAACTCCTTGTGAATTCCAGTATACAGTATTATCTTTATTATAAAATCCGTAAACATTATTTTGAGCACTCAACCCATCCCATTTGTAGTAATGCATTGCATGTCTACTAAATCCGGCCCCAAGAACATCCCATCCTGGAAAAGCATTTAAAGACCATGTACTAGCATGATCAATACTTACACCACCCAGTTCAGCGTCTCCACTAATGTAAGTCACTTCGTCATTTGGACTTGGCATACCGTTTAAGTGTCGCCCTATATTTAAAGGAGGATTATTACCTTGAGGGGTAAATCCTGATAATAGAGTAGGTGTTGTATTTGGGAACTGAGGATTTGCAGTTAAAAAGTTATTTTTCCAAGTATCAACAGCTTCTCCTGAATTAACCCCTGCTAATGATTCTACAACCATACTCTCCCCTATGGCAATAATATGGGATTCATCAGGACGTATGTTGATACCGGTAATTGGTCCTACAGGTAAAGGTAATGAAGGAGGAGATGGGGGAAATGGATGATAGACAACTGAGCTTAATGCTTGACCACCATTTAGGATGGTCCAATTATTACCACCATCGATGGTTTTGATCACGTAGTTCTCTAATCCAACTACACCTATAAGCGTGGTAGGGAAGTGAACTGAGTGACATCCCATTCCGGAAAGGATCGGATTTGGTGTAGGAGTTGTTGTTACATACCAATTTAATACCGCGTAGTTAGCACCACCATCTACACTTCGAAGTATAGTTCCGTAGTTACTACCGATACTATCTGAAGAACCTACTACAAAACTTAACCCACTTACACCGTATACTTGAGGACCTACTACATTAATTTCCTTCCAAGAAAAAAGAACTCCATTATTGAGATTCTCTTGTACAGTAGTTACATAACTTCCACCGGGAACATTCCAGGTAGCTCCACCATCTGTAGATACCGCTATTCCATAAAACCCTGATGGTGCACCATTTCCTATGACAAAGACATGATCTCCATCATTAGGGGCAACTTCAATATCGACCAGATTGGCATTCGCAGCTACTGCTTGAGATACTGGGACATTGGTCCAAGTACCATGAGCTAAGTTAACTAACTTACGTACCTTACCTAAAGGCCCACAGGTATATGATTTAGCAGTAAACGACATTATTTTGGTAGATTATGGTGTTGTTTTTTTTGATAATATTTCCTTCTCATATTTAGCAATACATAACGTACATACGTGTACTCCATTCGAAGCTACTCGTTTTTGACAACCACAGCTTAGGGTTGATTTACATGTTGGACAAATTGCGCTCATTGTTTATGTTGGTTTGTTGGTTTATTAGCAAGTGCTGCAGGTACCACAGTTGGTATTACAGGCTAGTTTGTTCAATAGTTTTATAGCATATCTATAAAGTTCCATTCCTTTATCAGGATGATGGCAATATTCTACCTGAGCTTTCGCAGCATCAAGGTAACTCTGAATTAAAGACAAGGCCGCGAGCCTTTCTTTAACTTGTGTTGGTGGATCACAGGTTCCTAAATCAATACTACAAAGAATACACTGAATCATATTCAGCGCGTTTGTAATACGTAGATGATTGTACTCTACATAAACCACATCATTTGGAGATACACTATACTTTATGATATAGATCCCATCTGGTAAATCGTTATAAACAGAACCGCATCCGGCGGTTTGTAACTCAAGATCACATGCTGTAAGATTTAGCATGAATCCTGGAGTTATTTGAGTATCGTTAAAACTAACCGGTACTTGAAAGCCGGGTAGAGTGACAAGTAATCTAGGACAAACAGGCGTAGTTAAAGGATTGTAAATACTAGTATCTACAACGCGCAAAATGCACTTGTTTAAGGTATCTGGGGCCTCAAGGCTTAAGACGTGATTTGCCATATTAGTTATAGATAACGTAAATGTAATAAAAAAAGGGAAGGAGTTCTTTTATCTCCTCCCCTTTTTATGAGTTAATTATTAGTAATTATTATGGCTGAGCCGGACTAATTACACAAGGTGTACAAGAATTTGATTCAAATGTCACACAGTTACCTGGACAAGCAGCTAACCAAGTGTCCATATAAGTTTCAAATGGAGCATTGATGTTATTAGTGATCACCTCTAACATGTACTGCTCATTATCAAATGTTCCTGATGGATTATTGTAACGAGGTACAGTGTGTAAGATATAGTAACGGTAGTATAACGCGTTACGGTTTACAGAGTTGATGATATCATACCCTTGAGTAACCTCTCTAATTCTGAAATCGTTACTGTTAACGTAGTTCTGTAAATAAGACTCAGATAAGATTAAGTCACGAAGAACTTGCTCACCGAAGCCCATACCTTGAACACCTAAACATTCTTGGTATACACAGATTCCTTCAAATACACAAGGATCACCGTTTAAATCTACTAATGAAGCGTAGATACGTACTGGCTCTTTTTCAAAGAAATCAGTAACCTGGAAAGTACAGTTACCAAACTTAGTCTCAACGTAAGCTCCGAATAAACGAATACCTGCGCAAGCATTTGCAATATGACCTGCAGATACATAAGCTGACCACCATTGTGTTGCTAATACTGGATTACCTTGAGGATCTAAAGTAGTACCTGGAGCAAACCAAGCAGTACCTGTTTCATCATAAATAACCGGTAATATAAATGGATTAAGATAGTTATTAGTAATAATAGCTTCTGCCCATGAGATCATCACTAAAGTTGAATCTACAGGAACAGGTGTAGGACCAGCGCAACATCCTGTGTATGCAGAGATGTTTTGGTAAGCGTTGTGATTTAAGAAACGTAATGCAGGTGAGCCTTTTACGTCAATACGTAAATAGTAAGTCTCATCACATAAGAACTCAAAACAACAAGAAGCATCAGTAATACCTACAGTTGCAACTGGAGCTACTGTATCAGTACCTGGAGTAGTAATAGGAACTTGTGCAAAACCTACGTTATCAGCTATAGCATAACCACCACCATTAGAAATTAAAGTAACTGTAGTGATGACACCACCTGCAACAACAACTGTAGCAGTAGCACCTGAACCGGTACCAGTAACTGTATTTAAAGTGATGGTATAAGTACCATCTGTATAAACAGCAGTACCTGGTACTAAAGCACCTAATGTTAAAACACCATCAGCAGTGTAAGTAGTGTTTCCAACAGAAACAACTGATTGCTGAGGAGTACAAGGATCTACACGGTAGAACTTATGTACGTATTTTGGGTTGATCAACTTAGACTTGTTAGTCTCTTTGTAACCACCGTGGAAAGGACCAATCTTATCGTTTGTCAATAAAGACGAACTTGCTAAGATTAATGGACAGCATCCAGTTGGTGCAGCCACAGTTGCCCATGATTTAGGATCAAAAAGCCCATAATATCCTGGAGCAAGATTTGATAATGCGGCACTTGTGGTTCCTACTGAAGTAAGAAATCCGTCTGTTGAGGCCACTGGACCTACTAAGGTTGTTCCTGTACCAAGGAAGCGTTTGCTAAAAGCATGATTAAAATAACTCATGTGATTTGTTTTTGTTTTTTAGTTAATATATAAATATAATACTCTTAATATAATCAATTATTTGGAATATGCAAAATATTTCTCAAAAATATTTATCCTCCCATTTCTTCGTCTAACATTCTTAGGGCTATCTTATCATCCCCAAATGTGTTAAGCTTATCTAACCAGGTCTGAGCTTTATCATGTTCCTCTACCTGTTCCTTTAGATAATGAAGGCAAAGTTCATATAACATATGATCCTTTTTAGCCTCTGCACTATTAGCCATTTCTTTAATCTGCTTGGTCACCACAATTTCATGATTGTACGATGCTTTGATAATTGCCGGTAAACCTTCAAAAGAAGTAGGTTGTTTCTCCAAAACAGCTGTTTCAGGGGTAACTCCCATGGCTAATAAATAGTCTCTAGACCAATCTGCATGTGTAGCTTCTTCTTTAGAGTACTTTAACCATAACGATGCTGCTCCACTATAACCTTCGTTATTTAACCACATAGACATCGATAAGTAAATACGAGAAGATAAGTCTTCTTGCTGAATACGATACTGTAAGTATTTAATACAATGCTCCTCAATCATAGGATTGTGAGACTTTCTATAGGGTCGTTTTATAAATTCTGCCATGGTTAATTGTTGTTTTCTACTGATTGAGATGCTCTTTGTATTTGATTAATAGCTTCAATATCACCGGCTAGGATCTTTACTGTTTCGTCTATTAATAACTCGACAATATCATCTTTAAACTCACATTCTACATCTAATGTAGAAGTTACTCCAGTATAAGGATTTGTTATACCGATGATCTGGATTCTTCTAGGTTGACGATAATAAGTCAGTTGAGTATTCACCGGAATAAACAATTCATTAGTGTAAATCTGAAGCTTATTGTTCTCTAATGTTGAAAAGGTCTCACCCCATTCATAATTAGGTTTCTTATTCTTATCACGTAAAAGCACATCTCTGTTCGCTACTTCAGCGGGGTATACAACCATATGTTTAGGTTTTGGACAACATGAACTAGTGGCTTCAGTTGATATCCTTTTCCATTGTAAATAATCTACAGGGAGATCTGCTTCGTAATAGAAGATTCTATTCTCCATATTTAAAGCCGGAATACTATTTTTACCAGTTGTAGTAAGCAGGATCTGAAAATCATCCACTCTACGGGTTGACTGTTCATCTCCTTCTTTTACAATATTTAATCCATGAAGGTTTCTACGACACCAATCTACGTTGCCTTTATCAAATGCTTCAATAATTTGCCATGATTGGATATTATCAAAGTCATTACTGGCTAACTTATTCAGTCGCTGTTTAACCTTTATGAGTATGGTAGAATTTAGCATGCCTTACCCTATCTTTTTACAGCTGGTTTCATTGTTACAGTTTTACCTGAATTACTTTTAAGCTTAACTTCTTCTCCTGCCTTAGGTGCTTCAACCTTTTGAATCTCTTTTACTCTAATATCTCGAACATCGTTGAAATGTTTTAAAGTATCACCGTGATTTGTCTTATTATGCATGTTACTTCTTTTTAGCCATTGATTTAAAGGTTCTAGCTAAAGCCTTTCTCTTAGGTGTGCAAGTAGCTTTAGTCATTGGGGTGCAGTAACCCTTATGTGCTGGGTTAACTGCTCCTTTTATCCAATCTTTTTTCTTAGTCATTATTTCTTCTTTGATCTTGTGGGGCCGCCTGAAACCATCTTATTAAGATTGTTTATAGATTGCTTTACACCACTCATTAAAGACTTATCCTTCTTAATAGCTTCTGCTCTTTGAAGGGTGCGCATAGCATCATCAATTTCCCATTGACGATCTGCTTTTGAAACTATTGGTTTACTTGCCATTGTTTTTCATTTTAGGTATAACACTTGGAAAAGTATTAATATCAAAGATACTATTTACTTCAACGCGGTGACTGTCTTTCATTTTACGGAAAGCCGCCATTATTTCACCATCGTTATTAGGCGTATTCCAGGTAGATGGATTAGATGGGACGTACCCACCTTTCTTACTAGCCTTCATAATTACTTAACGTTACCACCTTTTTTACCAGGTGCTGGTTTAACTGAAACTGATTTGTTAGTACCACCAACACGTCCGGTTGGCTTCTTTACTACTGCTGTAAATTTAGGGTTTGGGTTCTTTTTACCACCTACACCTGATCCTGATTTTTTCATGATATCTTATTTTTAATTATTACTTATTCCAATATTGTTCCACCTTCTTAGTCAAGTTTACTAAGGTCTCTTCATGTAATGGATTCTTTAAGAAGTCCAAACAATCACTTGCATTTCTACCCATCATTACACTTGATTCTAAGTGGTAGATGAATCCATCCGCTTTAGGGATTATGAACTTGTAGAAAGTCGAGTCCTTAATAATAGACTTTAACTTAAGCGTTTCCATATCCATTACACAAGCATCTAAGAAGCTCTGAGCTGCACGCTTAAGATTGGTTTCAACACCTTGTCCGTTGATGTACTTATCCATGCTTTCATAGATTATATCATTAGGAGTACTTTTCTTGTATTGTGTACTGTGAGCATCCACCACCTTAGCAACATAAAATAACTTGTTTGTATTCTTATCAAACATGCTAGTTAACTCGGAAAGCGCTCTGTTACGTAATTTAGTAACCTCAGTCTTAGTAGATACAGTTTCAATGTATTTATCTAAGTAGAACTTAGGAGATACTGATCGGCCACGGGCGTCTTCAAAACTTCTAGCTATTCCTGAAAAACCACCTGCTTCAATAGCATAGATCTTAATCAAGTCATAAGGGTCCTTTGCAGGATCTAAGTTAATAGTTTGGTTACCGGTGCGCATCTTTATCTTACTCCAGAAGTCATCATTGTTAGGACTTACGATCTTCACCTTATTCCAGAATTCAGGATCATCTACCTCGATGATATTAGCTGCAAGGTCTCTTTCTAACTGAGCCACTGTAGTTCTAATATCCTTAATCTTAGATGCCTTTTGGTCTGGATCTTGGATAAGCTTAACCTCAGGGGCAAATTCATTTAATCCAGTAAGGTATCTCTTGATACCGTTTCTCTCAATAAGGGCGATTTCTTCTTCATGAAATACACCGTCAAATAAAGAAACCCCGTAATTCTCTAAACCCAGGTTACTGACTTTAGGATCAAAGTAGGGCTTTACTGTAATAGATCCTGCTTTTGTAGCATTTGTGGGTGTCTCAGTTACCATTGTAAATGGTTCACTCACTGTTTGTTTTTTACTCATAGTTGTTGGTTTTTATGGTTGGTTTAGTAAAGTTAATACTTATACAGCAATTTCTCTAAAATTGATTATATTAACAATAGTATTATTTAATAGAACATCTGAAGCAATTCCTGTTAAATCAGTAGTTGTAACGCTAAACACGGCAGCATCTGCGGTATCAGGTAATCTATCTACAGTAATATTACCTCCTGGAGTAGGGAGTGCTGAAAAGAAAAGACCTACTTTTTCATCTTGTGCACCTGGAATAGTCCAAGTAGTAACACCACCTATTGAAGCACTGATAGTCATACAACAAAAAGTTCTACATAGTCCGTTAAAAGGGGCTAAAGGATGATCGGCTTTATACCAACAAGTGCATTTGCAACCTTGGGATTTTGGACCAGAACTTGTTATAGTATTAACTAAAGGAACTTCAATAGTTGGAAGTGCTCCTGGACCATTTTGAGTTACAGAATAAACACGAGATAAATAAGGTAAATTAGCATTGATTTCATTAGCTAAATTATTTATAGCAGCTAAGTTTGCTAATTGATTATTACCTAATCTACCTGTAAACTTTTGTATAAAGTTTGTTGTTGAATTATAAATACCTGAAAGAATCATTGTGTTTAAGTTTTAAGTTATTAAGTTATTAAGTTCCCTGCCAGAGTTACGATCTCTGTTAACGGCGCACCGCAGGGCAAAAATAAGGAGAGCAGATTGCTCTACTCTCCTCAGTGATTAGAATGATCCTCCAGTGATTGGATTTCTCATAACAATCTTAAGAACCTTGGTAGGATCTTTTACCCAGATAGCTGGCATTGTTTGTGTCATCATAACACGGTAACCATTGAACTGTCCAGAAGATTGGAACCCTTGAGTTCTTCCCATGTAGTCCATAGTACCGTTTTGATACCACCATTTAAGTTGATTATCCCACTTCA